>Ga0155554_141_pt2 | contig 1383 bp, 2 predicted proteins | sample RifCSPhighO2_12_FD_107211 | JGI IMG/M metagenome (GOLD analysis project Ga0155554, IMG submission 107211) | Gammaproteobacteria bacterium RIFCSPHIGHO2_12_FULL_41_20 | reverse complement strand
TCCTTCGCTGACGCTCAGGATGACAGTGTTAGCGGGAACTGCTACCTATCCGCTTGCCATCCTTTATTCAGCAGGAACTCCTGGATAAGCATGCAACTATTGATCTTATCTAGCGCAAAAAGTATTCTACTGGACAATCTAAAACAAAGTAGATGCATATATGTGGGGTGTGATTAAAAATTTAGCTTCGCCTAAAAGATTTTTATCTCTGTCCGAGAAGTTATTGCCATGGTTGATAATATTGTTTGTGGTGACAATAACTTATGGGTTGGTTGGGGGGTTGCTGTTAGCGCCCGCGGATTATTTCCAAGGTGATGCCTTTCGTATTATCTATATACATGCTCCCTGTGCTTTTTTGTCTTTATTTATTTATGCCATGATGGCAATAGCAGCGGTCGTCGGCTTTATTTGGCAAATGAAAATGGCTTTTTTGGTTATTCGCCATAGCGCACCCATTGGTGCGTGTTTTACTTTTCTTGCTTTAGTAACAGGGAGTTTATGGGGCAAGCCCATGTGGGGAACATGGTGGGTGTGGGATGCGCGTTTAACTTCCGAATTGGTTTTATTATTTCTTTATATAGGAATTTTATTGTTTCAGTCGGCAACTACAGGTCGTAAAACACGTGATCGTGCCGTAGCCATATTAACGTTAGTGGGATTTATTGACATTCCTATTATTCATTATTCGGTTTATTGGTGGAATAGCTTACATCAAGGGGCAACTATTACTGTTTTTGCTGTGCCCAAGATTGCGGGCTCGATGCTTTATCCATTATTAGCTATGATTACAGCTTTTTTAGCTTATTATACGCTAGTGTTATTTATACGCTTACGTTATGAGTTAGCTACGGGGTTGAGTTATATAGAGTATTAACCATGCATGCATTAAAACAATTCTTACACATGGGAGGCTATGGATTTTATGTATGGAGTTCCTATGGCTTAGTGGCAGTTGCTTTGGCAGGGCAGTGGTTAAGCGCCTGGCTGAAATGGCGTCGTGCTCATGTAAGCAAGGTAAAAGCAGATGAATCTTATTCGTAAACGACGTTTATATTGGCTCATTTTTCTAGTGCTCGTTGTTTCATTAGCTACAGGATTGATTTTTTACGCATTACAGAAAAATATTAATTTGTTTTTTACTCCGAGTGAATTATTAGCACAAAACATACCAGCGAATTATCATTGTCGTCTCGGCGGTATGGTAAAGCAGCATAGTGTTCAGCGTGAGAAAAATACCTTAACTGTTCGATTTATTGTGACTGATAATAAACGAGAGTTGCCGGTACTATACACGGGGATTTTGCCTGATTTATTCCGTGAAGGCAGCGGCATGGTAGCGGAAGGATATTGGAGTGCACAGGGTATATTTGTTGCGAATCAAGT
>Ga0155554_122_pt4 | contig 1843 bp, 2 predicted proteins | sample RifCSPhighO2_12_FD_107211 | JGI IMG/M metagenome (GOLD analysis project Ga0155554, IMG submission 107211) | Gammaproteobacteria bacterium RIFCSPHIGHO2_12_FULL_41_20 | reverse complement strand
CGCTCAGGATGACAGGCTGACGCTCAGGATGACAGTGTTAGCAGGAACTGCTGATGCATCAGGGTGTGTACACGGGAAAAGCTTCACACAGCTGTAACACTTGCTGACGAACTTGTGCTATTTTTTGTTGATTAGATAAGTCATCTAAAATGTCACACATCCATGTCGCCACTTGCTCACATTCTTTTTCTTTAAACCCACGTGTGGTTGCCGCAGGGGAACCAATGCGTAGACCACTGGTAATAAACGGTGATTGTGGATCATTAGGTATCGCATTTTTATTCACCGTCATATTGGCTTGACCTAATGTGGCCTCGGCATCTTTACCTGTAATGTTTTTATCAACAAGATCAATCAAGAATAAGTGATTATCAGTCCCGCCACTAACAACTTTGTAACCGCGCGCCATACACGTTTTCGCCATCACCCGCGCATTCGTTAACACTTGTTGTTGATAGACTATGAACTCTGGCTGTAACGCCTCTTGGAATGCCACTGCTTTAGCAGCAATGACATGCATTAACGGGCCACCTTGATCTCCTGGAAATACCGCAGAATTTAATTTTTTTTCTAATTCTGCATTCGCCTTAGCTAAAATCATGCCGCCACGCGGTCCGCGCAATGTTTTATGCGTGGTAGTAGTAGTGACATCGGCAATACGTACCGGCGAAGGATATAATCCCGCAGCAATCAAGCCTGCAACATGCGCTATATCGGCCATGAGCAATGCCCCAACACTATCAGCAATAGCACGAAATCGTTGCCAATCGACAATACGTGAATAAGCAGAAAATCCAGAGACAATCAGCTTAGGTCGATGCTCTTTCGCTAAACGTGCTACCTCATCATAATCAATTTCACCCGTTTGCAAATTTAATCCATAAGAAAAAAATCGATAGAATTTACCAGAGAAATTAACCGGTGCGCCATGTGACAAATGCCCACCATGCGCAAGATTCATGCCTAACACAATATCGCCCGGGGATAACATCGCCATGTAAGCGGCAACGTTGGCTTGCGTACCGGAATGTGGCTGCACATTGGCATAATCAGCCGCAAATAATTGTTTAGCACGCTCTACCGCTAAACGCTCAGCTACATCGACATACTCACACCCGCCGTAATAGCGCTTGCCTGGGTAACCTTCTGCATATTTATTGGTTAGCACTGAGCCTTGTGCTGTTAACACTAAAGGACTGGTATAGTTTTCTGAGGCAATTAATTCGATATGCTCTTCTTGGCGACGTTTTTCATCTTCAATGGCTTGCCATAACACTTGGTCAAAATTCTTTAATGTTATGCTAGGAAACATAAGCGTGTCCTTATAAGTTAAATATTTTCAGGAGGATTTCCTCATTTATCGTAATTCTGAACTATCTAATACTGCTTGCTCCTGCTGTTCTCGGTATTTTTTTAATGCTTCGATATATTGTGGATATTTTAATGCCAAAATACTCGCCGCTAATAATGCGGCATTAATTGCGCCTGCTTTACCAATCGATAACGTGCCCACAGGAATACCTCCTGGCATTTGTACAATCGACAGCAGAGAATCCATGCCATTTAATGCCGATGTCGACATGGGCACACCTAATACCGGCAATAAGGTTTTTGCCGCAATAACACCTGGCAAATGCGCAGCACCGCCTGCTCCTGCTATAATCACCTCTATGCCTTGTTGTTCAGCTGTAGCAATATAAGCAGATAATGCTTCCGGAGTACGATGCGCTGACAGTGCGCGTGCTTCACAAGCAATGCCCAATAACTCCAAGGTAATGGCTGCATGCTCCATCGTCGGCCAATCTGATTTTGAACCCATTACAATAGCTACACGTTTTTTTTC
>Ga0155554_122_pt2 | contig 4518 bp, 2 predicted proteins | sample RifCSPhighO2_12_FD_107211 | JGI IMG/M metagenome (GOLD analysis project Ga0155554, IMG submission 107211) | Gammaproteobacteria bacterium RIFCSPHIGHO2_12_FULL_41_20 | reverse complement strand
TTGCTGCTGGAGCTGCTGCGCCTGTTGCTGCTGGAGCTGCTGCGCCTGTTGCTGTTGTTGCAGGTACCGCTGGAGCTGCTGCACCTCCGGTTGCTGCAGATGCCGCTGCTGCTGGAGCAGGTGTTGCTGCCGCCTCTAGTTTGCCTAGCAGCTCAAGTAACCGCGTCTTTTCCTCTTGAATTTTCTTTAGAGCCTCCGCAAAACACTTTTCCGGCGATGCATCTAGAGCATCTCTCGCTCTTCTCGCCAAATCCGTATCTGTATCTGCTCGTTTACCCTCTGTAGCTAATTGATCAGTATACTTCTTCGCTTCTTCTTCTATTTTTTTCTTTGCCTCATCTAACCGCTTCAGTTGCTCATCTACCGCCTGCAACTGCTGCTGGACATACCCCAGTTTATTTTCTGCTGCATCAAAACCACTAACCACTTCATCACCTAACTTCCTTGACTGCTCTACTACGGCATGCATCGCTTGATCCACCTTTGCCTGTGTCTCACGTTGTGCTACGGTTAGCTCTGCCTTGCGATACTCAGGACTATCAGAGAGTGCCTGTTGCTTTGCTTCTAATTGTTTCTGCAAGTCATAATATTTCTTGCTATCTTTTACTGACATTTTATCCAGTGTTTTCTGTACTTCTGCTCCAAATTTCACCGTTATACCTAGATCATTAGCTTGCCGCATAATAACTTCCACCTGAGCTAAATCCACCGTTGCAGGAGGAGGAAAATCCACCGTCACATCTCTGACACCATGCAAACTTAAAAATTGCAAAGTCTGTCGATAAGCTGCAGCAAATTCTTTTTTACTTCCAATCCCAAACCTCGGCGGCGGTACAGGATGCGCTAGAAGTTCCCCAGAATGGCTTTTCTCTACGCGAATGTTAAACTCGGAGTGAATAGCGGCATTTTCATATAAGCCGGGACCTAAGTCCTCACCCTTTCCTTCTCTACCCGCACGCAATGCAAACTCCTCTGCCCTCCTTTGATCTTCTTCTGCCTCTGCATCAGCACTTGCCCCTTTCAAAGTCCATTCAAGAGTAATGGGAGGCTGCTGCTCTCCTGACTTAGGTGGCTGATCGCTGGCTTTGCGATATTCACGCTGCATGACGCTCTGCATATATTCACGTTGAGCCACACCGAGCTCACCACATCGATTGCGTATTCCCTCACGCCGTGCTTGCTCACGCTGCTTCCGTTCATATACCGCTGTTTCACTTTTTTGTGTACTTACTGCATCCACCTGTGCCTGAACCGTTGTTCCTGCTGTGCGGATGGAGTTTATTTGTTCTCTAGCTGGTATTATTTTCTCTTGTGCTGCAGCTAAAGCTTCTTGAGCAGCAGTAACGGCTGCTCTTGCTTGGGTAACTTTCTCACTCTCTGTTGTTGCTGTTGTTGGAGATGCTGCTGTTTCGCCCTCCGCTAGCGGCGTAGATGATGGGGCAGAGGAGAGCGCCTTCAAGGCTTCATTGGCCGCGGCAAGTGCCTTTTGAGCTTGTTCGAGCTGCGTTTGTGCTGTTTTAAACGCTGCCTCTGCTGCTTCTTGTGCCTTTGTAATAGCGGCAGCATGGGTTTTAAGCTCTGTTATTTTTTCTGCAAGCTTAACTGCGGACAAGGGGGGAGTTTGTGTATCTATTAATTTTCTTATAGCTACGGCTGCTTCTTGCGCTTGAGTAACTCGCTCCACTTGCTGCTGTATGGTAGCTAGCGCTTGATTTATTCCCTCCGCTAATTCCTTAGCTTGTTGCGCTGGCTGTGTAACAGCTTCTACTTTTTTTCCTTCTTGTTCCGCTTCTAATCTAGTAACTGTTTGTTGCGCTTGTGTGAGCACTTGTTCAGCTTCAGTTAACTTAGCGGTAATAGTTGTTTCAGCCCCAGAAAAATCTGCTGTCTCTGCTGATACTTCTACCCCCGCCGCTTGAAGTGCCGCAATTAATTCGTGTTTTTTTCTACTAAGCTCTTCACCCGCGGCTACATCAACAGTTGCTGCGGCTGGCGGCGCAGCAACAGATCCCCCTGCGGCGGCAGCTGCTGCGCCCTCTCCCCCCGCTGTTGGTACTGCAGCGGCAGCTGCGGCTGCAGCAGCTGCGGCGATTGCTGCTACTGCTGCTGCAGTCATTGGTGTAACTGGTGTAGCAGCAGTTGGTGTTTCACTTGCAGCGGCAGCTGCGGCTGCGCCCTCTCCCCCCGCTGTTGGTGCTGCAGCAGCTGGCGTCTCACTTGCAGCAGCGGCAGCTGCGCCCTCTCCCCGCGCTGTTGGTGCTGCAGCAGCTGGCCGATGAGCTACTAGCATGTTTTGATATTCTTCCAAAAGCCGTTTAGCACTTTGTAATGTATCGACCGTTCCCTGGGCTTGAGCTAATTTCTCTTTAGCTTCATCTAGAGTTCTTGCTGCGGCTGCTTGTTCAGCTCGACGTTTAGCTTCTTCCGCCGCCACACGCTGACGTTGCTGTTCTGCTGCTCGTTGCTGTTCTGCTGCTCGTTGCTGTTCTGCTGCTCGCTCACGCTGACGTTGTTGCTCTGTTGCACTTGCACCGCCTGTACCTGTAGCAGCAGAAGGAGGAGGAGTAGGCCGAGGCTGCCTCGCCGCCGCCCTAGCAGCCACCACCCTAGCCTCGGCTAGGGTGGGAATGGGAATACTACTCGGCAGGGATAGAGGCGGTGGCAGGTAGTCTCTATGTAATTCAGCCAACACACGTTGAACCTGTTGACTCTCCCTCCCATTCAAGTCAAAATTTATAGCGTTTTTCCCCCCTACAGCATATCTTCTCTGGTGAGTATTAACATTATCCTCTGGCTGGTCAACACAGCTTTGATTTTGCCATCCCAATATAATGTTACCCGCCCCAATAAAATCCCTTATCGCCTCCATATCTTCGGGTATCCAAGTAGATACAGCACCCGTATCAGCAGCATCAAGTCCTTCTGTCTTTGGAGCGCCTCCCATAGTCGAAATAGGTAAAATACGGAAAGCTTGTCGTAGGCCATCACGAAATTGTATGGCTTCTCCATCACCTGATGGAATAATACCTGGCAATGCCTTACGTAACCCTGAAAGATCTTCATTTCGCAAAAGCTTTAGCACCTCCTGCATCACTGTTGCTTGAGCATCACCAGTCACTTGTGGATCCCAATTTGAACCTGCTGGGCCACCACCTGCGTAAGTTGCTCTTATATCTCGGGTCTGCCCATGATTAGCAGAATAGGTAATGCCGATTTTCTTGTCAGGGTACTGTTTAGAAAACTCGGCAACCACTCGTAGTATCTGCGCTGCTTGGTCCCTAATTCCCAATCCGCTTGGATAATCTGCATCATTAAACACCAATGGGAGATTAACAAACAATCCTCCCCTCTCTGGTGTTGATCTCATTGTTCCCATGTTGTGCCACCCTCTCTTGTTATTAGTTCTACAATCTGCCTATATTATATAATTACATAAATCTCTTGAGAAACCTGCCTGCTGAAGCCTATTTTTTTTCACGCCAGCGCAAGCTGGCATTCAGTACTTTTATTGGCCACTCTACCTGGATACCAGCTAAAAACCTGCTGGCATGACACAGGGGTGCGAATTCAGAAACTCATAAGAATATTCTATCATGTCAAATTTTTATCCAGAATTCGCATTTCTAGCTTCAGTATAAGTTATTTTATCCGATTCTTCCTTAACAAATCCTGAGTGAGCCCCTGCTTATGTAGCTATTTAATGCTGTGATTATTTTGTCAAAACCATGCAGACTTGCGGCACCCTCACCCGCCACGCAAACAACGCGTGTCGACCTCTCCCACTCGCAAAAAACGCTCCGGGAGGGGTGATCAGGGGCATACAAGTTACTCTATAAATAACCCCACCTACTTATGACCACCCCTTTGGTAACAGTTCTTTTTGGCACAATAGGTTAAGTCTTAAAGTTTTACTCAGAATTCGCGATATTATATATTAAACGAGCGCCATCAAAAAAACGAAGTGGCGAAATGCTGGAATTATGCGCTACTACTCTTAGTGGGAACATTACCACCTAACTTAAAGGCATATAATTTAAGATCTTCGGGGCGTGCTTCAAAATGCAAGATATCTAAGGCGTGCCCATGTTTATCTGCCAATAATTGCAACTCCAACCAGGCAGCACGGACCATTTTATCAAAACCAGCAAATTCAATCGTCCAATTGCGTTTATACACTTCACATGCCATGGCACGTGCTGTATTGAGAGCATCTTCTAAGGTACGTTTATAGGTAAATAAATCCTTGGGCGCAGCAACTAAACAACTACCGCAATCATATACATGATAATGCGGGCTGGCACCTTCTAGCGTTATCGGATGCTTTTCGCCTGCTGGGTCTAAATTAAATGCATCCCAAATGGTTAACATGGCCCAGCGCTCTAGCAGATAATAAACTTCATTTATCGTAACAGGCAATTCCATAAGCTGTGCCAAATCGGGAATAGCAAGATTTTTTTCTAATGCCTCCCATACTCGCTTTTTTGATACGGGTAACGGAGACACTTCTGCCGGTTTCTT
>Ga0155554_124_pt1 | contig 5124 bp, 5 predicted proteins | sample RifCSPhighO2_12_FD_107211 | JGI IMG/M metagenome (GOLD analysis project Ga0155554, IMG submission 107211) | Gammaproteobacteria bacterium RIFCSPHIGHO2_12_FULL_41_20 | reverse complement strand
CAAGTTGAGAGTTTTCTGTCTGTTGCGTTGAACGCATATTTATGTGCGCCTTATCATTTTACTATGTACACGACAGGAGTTCTCGCTGAAGACGGTGAGCGATCCTTCGCTAACGCTCAGGATGACAATTTGGCAATTAAACTATCCAATTGTCATCCTGAGCGTTAGCGAAGGATCGCTCACCGTCTTCAGCGAGAACTCCTGTGGGTATCACGAATTTCCGTCGTTTATAGAGGCTTTTTTATGTGCTTTGATCTTTTATTGAGCATATCTTACATTAAAAATCTCTGTAAAGTAAGATAAATCTCCTAGAAACTTCCTTCCCTAAATCAATCATTGAGTTATAATGCGGTGTCTCTTACTTTCAAGGCAAAAACCATGGCAAAAGAAGATCAAATTGAAATGGATGGAACGGTTGTTGATACATTACCGAATACCATGTTCCGCGTAAAACTAGATAATGAACACGTGGTACTCGCACATATATCTGGGAAAATGCGTAAAAATTACATCCGCATTTTGAAGGGTGACCGCGTTACAGTACAAATGACCCCGTACGATCTTACTAAAGGACGAATTAGTTTTCGGCATAAGGAAGGGGGAGGAAAACCTGCAACGGAGGATGAAAAGTAGTAAATTTGACCAGGAGTTCCCGCTGAAGACGGTGAGCTGATCCTTCGCTAACGCTCAGGATGACAATTTGGCAATTAAACTATCAAATTGTCATCCTGAGCGTTAGCGAAGGATCAGCTCACCGTCTTCAGCGGGAACTCCTGAAATTTGACTTTGTTGTCAATGCACATCATGTCCCACGCATTCTTCAATTTCAAACTTGATTTTACCTTTATCCACACCGACTTTGACATGGCCGCCTTGATTTAATTTACCAAATAATAACTCTTCTGCTAACGGCTTTTTGATTTGCTCTTGAATCAGTCTCGCCATAGGGCGTGCCCCCATTTTTCTATCATAACCATGCTTTGCCAACCAAGAGCGCGCTTCCTCATTCACTTCTAATACTACATGCTTCGCTTCTAATTGCCCCTCAAGCTCAGCAATAAATTTGTTCACGACCGAAAGAATAGTCTTAGCGTCTAATTCCTTAAATTGGATGGTAGCATCTAAGCGGTTACGAAACTCTGGAGAAAACACACGATTAACTGCAGTTAACACGTCGGTCGAACTATCCTGCTGAGTAAATCCAATGCTTGCCTTCTCCATGATATCAGCACCCACATTCGACGTGAGGATAACAATCGCATGGCGAAAATCAGTTTTACGGCCATTCATATCTGTCAAACTACCGTGATCCATAATTTGCAATAACAAGTTATAAACATCAGGATGGGCTTTTTCAATTTCATCTAGCAAGACAACCGAATGAGGATGTTTGTTAATGGCTTCTGTTAACAAGCCTCCCTCATCATAGCCAACATAACCCGGAGGAGCACCAATTAAGCGAGAAACAGAATGGCGCTCCATATATTCAGACATGTCAAAACGTAACAATTCCACACCTAAAAGTTTTGCTAATTGCTTACAGACTTCTGTCTTACCTACCCCAGTTGGTCCTACAAATAAGAAAGAGCCAATGGGCTTGTTCATGTCGCGCAACCCTGAGCGGGCCAATTTAACCGTAGCTCCTAACGTTTCAATCGCGTCATCTTGACCATAAATCATCATCTTTAAATCACGTGATAAATTCTTGAGAGACTCGCGATCTGAAGCAGACACATTTCTCTCTGGAACACGTGCTATTTTGGATACCATCTTTTCAATATCCGCAACATCAATAATTTTTTTACGCGTTGCTTCTGGTTGTAAATATTGATAAGCCGCTACCTCATCCACCAAATCAATTGCCTTATCCGGTAATTGTCGTTCGGTAATATAACGCGCAGCCAATCTGGCTGCCGCATCCAGCGCGTCATCGGTATACTTAATGCCATGATGCGTTTCAAGTCGACTACGCAATCCCTTTAAAATTCCTATTGTTTGTTCAACCGTAGGCTCTTTGATATCAATTTTTTGGAAACGTCGCGCTAAAGCATGGTCTTTCTCGAAGATACTGCGGTATTCTTTATATGTAGTAGAGCCAATGCAAGTCAACTCGCCAGAAGCTAATAATGGCTTAATTAAGTTAGATACATCCATTAAGCCACCTGATGCTGCACCAGCACCAATAATCGTATGAATTTCATCAATAAATAAAATAGCACCGCGTTGCTCTTTAAGTTGATGCAAAACACTCTTCAAGCGTTTTTCAAAATCGCCACGATATTTAGTTCCTGCAAGCAAACTACCTAAATCCAAAGCATAAATAACACTTTCATCTAAAATACTAGGAACTTTCTTCTCAAGAATAAATCTAGCCAGCCCTTCAGCAATCGCTGTTTTCCCTACCCCTGCTTCTCCTACCAATAAAGGATTATTCTTACGACGGCGACAGAGCACTTGAATAGTACGTTCAATTTCTTCTTCGCGACCAATCAATGGATCAATCATACCCATTTTGGCGCGGACATTGAGATTGGTGGTATAGAGTTCGAGTGGGCTAGAACCACCTTCTTCTTGGGCTCCCTCACCTTCCTCCATGTCATGCCCGAATGAACGCTCGTCCTTAGTAATAAACTTAGGCTTCACTGTGCCGTGTGCAATATAGTTAATGACATCCAAACGGCTAATGTTTTCTTGGCGAATAAAATAGACACTTTGGCTTTCTTGCTCGCTAAAAATAGCCGCTAAAACATTAGCGCCAGTCACTTCGGTTTTCCCTGAAGATTGCACTTGAAATACTGCTCGCTGAATAACGCGCTGAAAACCCAGCGTAGGCTGCGTATCGCGATCATGAATATTTTGTGGAATAACTGGTGTAGTACGATCAATAAATTCAACAAGATTATTACGGAGACGATTAACATTAGCACCACAAGCCCGCAATACTTCAGTCGCAGAGGAATTATCTAATAAGGCTAATAATAAATGCTCTACAGTGACAAACTCATGTCGTTTAGCACGGGCCTCCTTGAATGACATGTTAAGCGTGTGTTCCAACTCTTTGTCAAGCATGGTGAGTTTCCTCCGCTTGTTCGCCTCATCACACAGCCTCCATGCTACACATGAGAGGATGTTCATACTTCCGTATATATTTCATTACCTCCCAAATCTTCGTCTCTGCAATATCCTTGGAATACAAGCCGCACACCCCTCTTCCCACTGTATGCGCCTCTAACATAACCCTTGTTGCATGCTCCCTACCCATATAAAAAAACTTTTCTAGTACCGCCACCACAAACTCCATGGGTGTAAAGTCATCATTTTCAATAAACACCTCATACAAAGGTACCTGACTTAACCCTAACTCCTTTCCTTCTAGCAATCTTGTGGTAGATCTTTCATTTACTTCATTTTTCATATATCTTTACCCTGTTTATAGTCGATAATGATTTACTTTTCCTTATCACAAGAAAATTTTTTAATTTCTCATAATTTTAGCAAAAAAACAGCTATACTTTTGGTACCAATGCTCGTTAATTTTGTTCAAAAAATCACCTTGTTAGATGAATTGGCCTATATTTGACCACATCCGTGGGGAAAAGGGAAGAGAAAAATGAAAATAAATACCTACACCGCACACGTCTCTTTCATACTGCGAATCATGGCCTCCCCAAAACCAGAACAGCTGACCTCTTTAGCATCACCCATGAGACGAGCAAAATCATAAGTCACTGTTTTTGCTGCAATTGCTCCTTCCATGCCTTTTACAATTAAATCTGCCGCCTCATCCCAACCCAGATGACGTAACATCATTTCCGCAGAAAGAATTACTGAACCTGGATTTACCTTATCTTGGCCTGCATACTTCGGTGCTGTACCGTGCGTAGCTTCAAACAAGGCTACGCCATCACCAATATTCGCGCCCGGCGCAATCCCAATACCTCCTACCTGAGCAGCCAATGCATCAGAAATATAATCTCCATTGAGATTTAATGTGGCTATGACGCTATATTCTGCTGGTCGCAATAAGATTTGCTGTAAAAATGCATCAGCAATCATATCTTTGATAACCACCTTTTTACCTGTATCTGGATTGTTTATCACATGCCAAGGACCGCCTTCCAACAAGGTAGCGCCAAATTCATCACGCGCCACTGCATAGCCCCAGTCACGGAAAGCGCCTTCGGTATACTTCATGATATTGCCCTTGTGCACCAAGGTCACAGAATCACGTTGTTGTTCTATTGCATAACGAATTGCGCTGCGCACTAAACGTGCCGTTCCTGCTTGCGATACTGGTTTTATGCCTATACCGCAATGTTCTGGGAAGCGTATTTTTTTTACCTGCATTTCTGTTTGTAAAAAATGAATAACCTTCTTTGCTTCCGCACTGTCTGCAGGCCATTCAATACCCGCATAAATATCCTCCGAGTTTTCTCGAAAAATTACCATATTGGTTAAACTAGGCTCTTTTAACGGGCTAGGTACACCGTGAAAATACCGTACTGGGCGCAAACAAACATATAAATCTAATTCCTGACGCAATGTCACATTTAAAGAGCGGATGCCACCACCTACCGGCGTCGTTAATGGCCCTTTAATAGCAACCACAAATTCACGTAATGCAGCTAATGTTTCCTGCGGTAACCAAGTATTTTCACCGTAGATTTTATTCGCTTTCTCGCCCGCATAAATCTCCATCCACTGCATAGCACGTTTGCCGCCATAGGCATACTTTACAGCTGCATCCACAACGCGACGCATCACTGGAGTAATGTCTACACCAATGCCATCGCCTTCAATAAAAGGAATAATAGGCTGTTGCGGAACATGTAAAGAAAAATCGCGATTGACTGTAATTTTTTGTCCACTACTTGGAACCTGAATGTGTTGATATGCCATCCTAGTCACTCCTATGGTGTATTAGACTTCTTTCCAACCCTCGACCAAAGCGACAAGGTCGAAGAAAAAACGAATAAGAACCCGGAGTTTACATAAAGTAAATGAGGATTTCGAGATCTTGTTGACTCGTAGTTTATCAAAATTACGTGTCTACTAAAGCAGGGCTAGATCAGTCAAACAAATTCGTGAAGCAGATGCTGATTACGTAATTACTTTGAAAGGGAA
>Ga0155554_101_pt2 | contig 5172 bp, 4 predicted proteins | sample RifCSPhighO2_12_FD_107211 | JGI IMG/M metagenome (GOLD analysis project Ga0155554, IMG submission 107211) | Gammaproteobacteria bacterium RIFCSPHIGHO2_12_FULL_41_20 | reverse complement strand
CAGCTTGGTGCGATACTCGCGCAAACACACCGAGGACAGGTAGTGAGCAATAGGAGAGTATTTCTTCTCTTGTCTCTAACGGTAAAATATCTAGATCACCAAACAATGGTCTATTCGCAGCCATTCTGCTCTTCCCCATTTATTATGTTATATAATTGCGCAGTATATCAAAAAATCCGGTGCTTGAATTAGAAATGCTTAAGCACTGAATCGGCTGAGCCTACCCCGAATTGCCTCAAAATGAATGTTACCGAACGGAGGCGGTATACCTGTTGCCGCCCAATTACACAGGAATTACACAGACTTGCTCCCTGACTTTTGAAAAACTCTGTAACTATGATTTTTAATGGGCCCACTAGGACTTGAACCTAGGACCAAGGGATTATGAGTCCCCTGCTCTAACCAACTGAGCTATGGGCCCGTGAGGTAAACTGAGAAATAGGTTGCCAATAATATATCGAACTGAGCTTACTTTCTAGTCTAATGTTTCATAAATTTGATTGCTTTTTATAACAAAAAATCACTATGCTGTCTGTCCGGATCGTATAATTTTCTCTATGCGATTAAAGATACGCTGACCTTTGTGCAGTAGTTCCGCTAATACTGTCATCCTGAGCGTCGAGGATTTATTAAGAAGATCCTTCGCTGACGCTCAGGATGACAGTGTTAGCGGAACTACTGCTAACCTTTGCGTCTCAACCGTCCTGCTCTTCCTCTAAGAAGCTACGTAATTGCTCTGCACGTGATGGATGGCGCAATTTACGCAATGCTTTAGCTTCAATCTGACGAATACGTTCACGTGTCACATCAAATTGCTTACCCACTTCCTCTAACGTGTGATCGGTATTCATATCAATACCAAAACGCATGCGTAATACTTTCGCTTCACGTGGGGTGAGTGATGACAATACATGCTGCACAGACTCAGAAAGACCACTGCTCGTAGCCGCATCTTCTGGGCAAATGGTATTAACATCTTCAATAAAGTCGCCTAAATGTGAGTCCTCATCGTCACCAATCGGTGTTTCCATCGAAATCGGTTCTTTCGCGATCTTTAATATTTTACGAATCTTATCTTCCGGCATAGCCATGCGTTGACTTAATTCCTCCGGCGTCGGCTCTTGGCCAGTTTCTTGGAGAATTTGCCGAGAAATACGATTTAATTTATTGATCGTCTCAATCATGTGCACAGGAATACGTATGGTTCTAGCTTGATCGGCAATCGAACGCGTAATTGCTTGACGTATCCACCAAGTCGCATATGTTGAAAATTTATATCCACGCTGATACTCAAACTTATCTACCGCTTTCATTAAGCCAATATTGCCTTCCTGAATTAAATCTAAAAACTGTAACCCACGATTCGTATATTTTTTCGCAATGGAAATTACTAAACGTAAATTCGCTTCTACCATTTCTTTTTTTGCACGGCGTGCTTTCGCTTCGCCAATAGATAACCGCCGATTGACTTCTTTTATCTCCCCAATCGGCATTTTCATTTGCTCTTCTAAAGAAATTAATTTTTTCTGTGACCGCTGTACTTCAGCAACCACTTTATCCATATCTATATAATGGTTTTTATTTTTATGTTGATTGATCCAACTTAAATTCGTCTCATTATGCACAAAAGAACCAATAAACGCCTTTCTCGGCATTTTACCCCGGTTCACGCACACATCGAGAATATGCCTTTCTTGTGCACGAATTTCATCTAAGGTATTGCGCATTTTTCTAGAAAGCTTATAAAACTGGCGAGGAGATAACTTGATATCCATAAAATCTTTTGCTAACACATCGCGTTTTTGTATGGATTTTTTATGCTTTGGACCAAACTTTTTATCTGCTGCCAATGCTTCTAAATAATGCTCGCGAATAGCTGAAAACCGTTCTCGCACTATCTCCGGATCTAATCCTGCCTCTTCATCAAAAAGATCCTCGCTATTTTCACCGCTACCACTACTTCCCTCTTCCTCATCTTCATCGAGTAATGCATCAATATCCTTTTCACCTTTGCTTAGCGACTCTTCATCCGCCAAATTAGGATCCACATAACCACTAATAATATCGCTTAGCCGTAACTCGCCCTTTTCAACGCGATCATAATCTGCCAACACTTCAGCAATCATTTGTGGTTGATATGCTAATGTTGTCAGCATTTGATTAATGCCTTCCTCAATACGTTTCGCAATTGCAATCTCACCCTCTCGCGATAGCAATTCAACACGACCCATTTCGCGCATATACATGCGTACAGGATCCGTAGTACGACCTAGCTCAGTATCCACCGCCAGCACCGTTGCTACTTCCTCTGCGCTGACTTCATCCGCTGCTGCTTCATTTTCAACCAGTAATAACTCTTCCGCTTCTGGTGCATCTTCAGAAACACGAATGCCCATATCATTAATCATGCTAATGATATCTTCAATTTGCTCCGGATCAGCAATATCTGCCGGCAAATGATCATTCACTTCTGCATAAGTGAGGTAGCCTTGTTCCTTACCACGAGCAATTAATTCTTTTAGACGAGATTTCTGCTGTTCTTGATTCATATTTGGACCTTGGCTATGTAATAGTAAAAGTATAGAGCAGAACACACAAAACTATATATTATATAACATATTCTCAAAAAAGCATAACTTTTAACTTAAAAAACTATGTCTCTATAGAGCCTTGTTTCTTTCTAATTATTTGAGATAAATGACTTTTTTCTTCTTCTGTCAACCCCTCTAGGGACGCTTTTGACAGTAACTGTTGTATCGACTGTTCATTGGCTATTTTGAGCAACTTTTGAATTGACGCAAGAAACTCTGCCTTTACTCCCTCCTCAGGAATCACTAAATCCTGTTGTGCAAGTTTTTCAATGTATTTTTCCTCCTGCTGCCCACGCCAATATTCTTTTAAGCTACCTGTCGTCATCTGTGGGTTTTGTTGGCACAGCTCAATAAGTCGCATAAAAAACGCAAATCCTGGGAGAACTAAAGGTGGTAATGGCTCTTCTAAACATTGTACAAGAGTAGGATGCTGAATCAGTAGAGTAATGGCTAAACGCATCGGTGCTGACATGGATTTCTTAGGCAATAATGCTTCTACAGGTATCGCGCCAGCAGCAGCGGAAGATCCTACTTGTTGCGATAGCTGATCAGCTTGAATACGCGTACGCCGTGCTAACTCTTCTAATAACACATTACGAAACACACAAGGTGATAATTGTTTAATATAAGTTAACCCGCGCGCAGCCAAATGTGCACGTCCTTCCATGGTACTTAAATCCGCCTGCGCACATAAAGCATGGAAAAAAAATTGAGAAAATGGCATAGCCGCAATCACACGCTCTTCAAATAAGACTTTACCTTCGCGACGCACTAAGCTATCTGGATCTTCTCCATCCGGTAGAAACATAAACCGAATTTGCAAATCATCACGCATAAGCGGAAATAATACTTCCAACGCCCGCCACGCCGCCCGTCGCCCTGCATCATCACCATCAAAGCAAAATACAATCTCAGACGCATAGCGAAATAACATTTGCGCGTGAAATGCTGTCGTTGCCGTACCTAACGTAGCTACTGCATACGTGATTTCATGTTGAAATAAAGCAATCACATCCATATAGCCTTCTACAACAAGAACACGTGGTACATGATGATTTACGGCTAATACCTGATGTAGGCCATATAAAGTATGGCCCTTTTGAAAAATAGGCGTCTCTGGTGAATTCAAGTACTTTGGTTCACCCTGATCAATAATCCGCCCTCCAAAACCAATTACCCTACCGCGCTTATCGTGAATCGGGAACATCACACGATCACGAAACCGATCATAGCATTTACCATCCTCCTTGCTAATTATTAACCCTACCTGTAATAACTTCCGCTTATCTTCTGCTGTTTTACCAAACAAGTTTAATAAACTACCCCATTCCGCAGTGGCATAACCTAGCCCAAACTGCTTGGCAATTATGCCAGAAATACCGCGATTCTTTAGATAAGCAATAACACGTTTAGACTGACGCAACTGACGTTGATATACACCCCCAGCAGCCATCAATAATGTATACAGTGAAGAATCTATTTCTTCCTTGTTATCACGCTGAAATGTATTGGGCATTTCTAAGCCCACTTGGCGCGCTAATGTTTCTAACGCTTCCTTAAAATTTAAACGTTCATATTGAATAAGAAAATCAATTGCATTACCGTGCGCACCGCAACCAAAACAATAATAAAATTGCTTATGTTGGCTCACAGAAAAAGACGGGGTTTTTTCATTATGAAAAGGACAGCAGCCAAAATAATTATGGCTAGATTTTTTACGTAGAGAAATACGCGCCCCAATGAGATCAACGAGGTCGATTTTATTTAACACGAGATGAATAAAGTCACGCGAGCTGTGCTCACTCATCAGCTGGATAAATGCTCCTTCACTTTCGTACTAACTAATGCCATATCTGCTCTTCCTTGTGCTTGTGGCCTTAAGATTGCCATTACCTTGCCCATATCACGGGCTGAGGTCGCGCCGGATTCTTTAACCGCGGCTACGACTAATGCATCAATTTCAGCTAATGTTAATTGCGTAGGCAGGTATTGTTGTATAACGTGTATTTCTGCTTGTTCTTTTTCTACTAGATCTTGTCGATTAGCTGTCTGAAATTGGCTAATTGACTCGCGGCGTTGCTTCACCATTTTATCCAGAATAGCAGTGACATGCTCATCAGTAAGCGTAATACGCTCATCAACTTCTTTCTGTTTCAGGGCTGCTAAAATTAATCGTATAGTAGCTAAACGCGTTTTCTCGTGGCCACGCATCGCTGCTTTCATATCATCAAGAATCTGGGCTTTCACTGCTGATGTCATAGGTAAACACTCATGCTGCTTCTTTTTCTTTACGAGGAGCTGCCATAGGTTGTTTGTCTCTTTCTAATGCCATCTGTTCGCGCATTAGTTTCTTTTGATACCGTTTCACAGCCGCTGCTTTTTTACGTTTACGCCGCCAAGTCGGTTTCTCATAAAACTCATGTCGTCTTAAGTCGGAAAGAATGCCCGCTTTTTCACAAAGACGTTTAAACCGGCGCAAACTAAGTTCAAAATTCTCATTATCTTTGATACGTATTGTTGGCATACTGAATGTCATACTCCCACGTTCATTTATTAGAAACCGCAAATTCTAATGTGTTGA
>Ga0155554_135_pt2 | contig 5701 bp, 7 predicted proteins | sample RifCSPhighO2_12_FD_107211 | JGI IMG/M metagenome (GOLD analysis project Ga0155554, IMG submission 107211) | Gammaproteobacteria bacterium RIFCSPHIGHO2_12_FULL_41_20 | reverse complement strand
TTCTCTTATCTCTAGCGGTAGATCACCAAATGACGTTGCTCTACTCGTAGCCATTCTGCTCTTCCTCGTTTATTATGTTAGGTAATTGTACAGTATATCAAAAGATCCAGCGCCTACATTAAGCAATGTTTATGGGCACCTCTAGAATTTGTCATCCTGAATGAAGTGAAGGATCTGGTTTGTGCTTGATAAATAATCAGATTCTTCGCTTCGCTCAGAATGACAAAAGTCGAAATGGTAATTTCTAGAGGTGCTCCTTATGCACTGAATCGGCCGAATTTTCAGGCGGCGGCAGAATTTTTGCTCTCCGCATAGGGCTATGCTCGAAAACCCACACAATACCAAAAAAGTTTACGAAAGAAAGGGGCTTAGAGTGCCAATGTGTGATGGTTTATCGAGATAGCGGGAATTACTGGATAAAGGTAATAGATGCGGGTTATGCAAGAGGATGTCTAATGCGTTGCGAAACTTCTGTTGATCCGTTGACAATCTGCAGCAATCTCTTTAGCCTCTTGCATCTATACCCGAATCTAGGTTTAAACACCTAAAAGTGAAACGCTTCGGGTATTAGATGCCGAGGTGGTGGAACTGGTAGACACGCAAGTTTCAGGTACTTGTGGGGGTAACCCCGTGGAGGTTCAAGTCCTCTCCTCGGCATAGAGACTGTCTTGCTCAGTATTAGCAAATGGATGCTGCAATAAAATAGTTTCATTTCTATCTGCGCCTGTGGAAATAATATCGATAGGGATGCCCGCTAATTCCTCTATGCGCAGCAGATATTTTTGTGCATTAATGGGTAAATCAGCAAAATCTTTTAGACCTTTGGTAGAGGATTGCCAACCGGGTAACTCTTCATACACAGGCTCACATTGCGCCAATAAATCTGCTTCCATAGGTGGTAAGCGCAGTGTTTTACCGTGTAAACGATAAGCTGTGCATAATTGAATAACGGGTAAATCATCCAGTACGTCTAGTTTTGTTACCCCTAAACCTGAAAAACTATTTAGTTGCTGTGCACGTCGTAAAATAACCATGTCCAACCAACCACAGCGTCGTGGTCGTCCAGTAACTGATCCAAACTCATTGCCGCGTTGTGCAATATATTTCCCGGTTTCATCGTTTAATTCCGTAGGAAACGGGCCAGCTCCTACACGTGTTGTATAGGCCTTAGTAATACCTAATACATAGTCAATGTAGCGTGGTCCAAAGCCACTGCCAACGCAAGCAGCTCCGGCGGTGGTGTTCGAGGATGTAACAAAAGGATACGTGCCATGATCAATATCCAGCATAGTACCTTGTGCTCCTTCAAATAAGATTTTTTTCCCTTCTTGGTGATACTGCGCTAATAATGCTGAAACATCGGCGCGCATGTTCTGTAGTTTTTCAGCCATGGCGAATAGTTGCTCTAGTAGATGTGCATAATCGATAGGCGCATGTTGGTGATAATGTTGTAAAATAAAATTATGGTATTCTAAAATTACTTCAAGGCGGCTAGATAAGGTTTTTTTATCGAATAAATCACCAAAATGGAGTGCGCGTCTAGCTACTTTATCTTCATAAGCAGGGCCAATACCGCGACCTGTGGTACCTATTGCAGCCTTGCCTTTTGCTTTTTCGCGTGCCTGATCAAGAGCGACATGATACGGTAAAATCAACACACAAGCCTCGCTAATGCGTAAGCGCTGACTTACATCAATGTGGCGTCGTTCTAGTTCGGCGATTTCTTCGAGTAAAGCAGGAGGAGACAACACAACACCGTTGCCGATTAAGCATTCTACATGGGGATGTAATATACCTGAGGGAATTAGACGTAATATGGTTTTTTCGCCATTAATAACCAAGGTATGTCCTGCATTATGCCCCCCTTGGAAACGTACCACGACGTTGGCTTGCTCTGTTAACAAGTCAACAATTTTACCTTTTCCTTCATCACCCCATTGACTGCCTAATACGATTACTGTTTGTCCCATATATCCTCTCGCTATACTTTATCTCGAACTAAATACAAGATAATTAACCCGACTAACATACTAAATAATCCCATGGCGCGTAATACACTATCAGGTTGCGTGAGTGTTTGATACATGATGCGACGCCAAAAACGTGGATAGAGAAATGGTAGAATTCCCTCGAAGACAAACAACAAGGCTAAACCTATAAAAAACATTTGCCATTTCATCTTATTGTTTCCTCAGCTTTTCCATTTCGTGTACAGGTAAACGCACAGTTAAATGCGCATTACCTTGTTCGTCTATTTGCTCCGCTATTACTTTGCCTAATTGATAAAGTTTTGCCCGTAAAGCCGCTTCTTTAGGGCGTAATACCAGGGTTTTTTCTACCATATTACAATTTAATAAGCTGCCAATAGCTATAGTTAATTCTTCTATGCCTATGTTTTTAGTTGCTGAAATAAACACCTTTTTTACGGCTTTCTCTATGGGTGTATGGGCAATGGGAGATAGTTCTGGATATAAGTCTATTTTATTATACACCATTAATTGTGGGATATGATCCGCATGTAATTGTTGTAATACTATATTCACCTGCTCAGCATGAAATAATTTATTTTCATCGTGTATGTCTACTAAATGCAATAATAAATCGGCTTTACTGACTTCCTCTAGTGTGGCATGAAAAGCTGCAATTAAATCAGGAGGGAGATGGCGGATAAACCCGACTGTATCAGCTAAAATAATCGGCCCTACTTGCGGAGAGGTGATGCGTCGCAGCGTTGGGTCCAGAGTAGCAAAGAGTTGATTTGCTGCGTATACATTGGCTCCGGTAAGTAAATTGAAAAGGGTTGATTTTCCTGCGTTAGTGTAGCCGACTAGTGCCACGGTTGGAATGACGGCTTTTTGTCGTGCACGTCGACTTTGTTCGCGCTGCTTACGTATTTTAGCTAAGCGTTGATTGATGGTTTTCATTTTTGTGCGGATTATTCGTCTATCTACTTCTAGCTGAGTTTCTCCTGGTCCACGTAGGCCGATACCGCCCCGTTGTCTTTCTAAGTGGGTCCAGCCACGAATTAAGCGTGTTGATAAGTGTTTTAATAAGGCTAATTCTACTTGTAATTGACCTTCAAAACTACGTGCGCGCTGCGCAAAAATATCTAGTATAAGTCCTACACGATCTAATACTCGGCAGCGTAGCAAATTATTAAGATTACGTTCTTGTGCTGGCGATAGTGAGTGATTAAAGATAACTAACTTGGCTTGATGAGCGATCACTGCATCACGAATTTCTTCAGCTTTGCCGCTACCAATAAAGTATTTTGCTTCCGGGGCCCGTTTTTTTGTGGTAATAATAGTGGCAATTTTTGCACCTGCAGAATTAGCAAGCTCACAAAACTCAGCTAAATCTTCTTGCATTGGACCGGCTGGAAAATCCACATGCACAAGAATAACTTTTTCACCGCTAGCAGGGTGATTGCTCAAGGATGTAACCTTCTTTTAGATATTTCTGTAGGGTGGATTAAATGCGCTTTGTGCCCACCCTACCAAATATAGATTTATAGAGTTGCAATCAAGATAGTGGTTTTTTATTGCCATTGGTAGGAGTCCCGGTACTACCATTGTTTGTTCCCCCATTGTGGTTGTACTCAAATGAGGAAGGAACATTACGTGCGGGTACAATGGTTGAAATTGCATGTTTATATACCATTTGACTTACCGTATTTTTTAATAGCACAACAAATTGATCAAATGATTCCACTAATCCTTGTAGCTTGATACCATTAACTAGGTAAATAGATACAGGAATTTTTTCTTTACGTAACGTATTTAAGAAAGGATCTTGTAGTGATGGTCCCTTTGTCATAATAATTCTCCAAACATGGTTTCCTAACGTATGCTAGATTAAATGAATTTCTCTTAATCGTCTAACTATTTCTTTGATCTAATGAATTTCATGTTGCTGTACTTATCATGGCACGGCTGCTAGTAGTCATGGCGCACGTTAGGCTAATTTCCTACATGTTGTGGGGGCAGCTAGATCTAGTTTTTTTTGTTCTAATAACTGATCATATGATGAACTACATATATAAAATGTAGCGTATTTTTAGTATAATATTTGCCGACATGAAAAAACCATCTCAATTATCACGCATGTGTACGGTATGCGGCCAGCAAAAGCCTTTATCCGCTTTTTTGCAGTTTGGAGCGCAAGGTGCAACATATGGGGTTATTTGTGCTGATTGCCGTGGCATAGCTAAGCCTACGGCTAAAGACAAAGACGATTATTCTACCAGCACTACCAGTGTTACTATTAATACCAAAACTAAAGTGCAGCAGGAATTAGATAAGAAACATTTCTTGCAACGACTAAAAAACATACATCAGAAAGACAAGAAAAAGAAAGAAAAAACGGGTACTGAAAAACTAGAGAAAACAGAGCATATTGAAAAAGCAGAGAAGCGACATAGAGAAGATTATATTGAAGGCCGTAAAAAAGAATCTTTTCTCGGAACATTTAATAAGCGTGGTGAAATACAAAAACAAGCCACGGCAATACAAACTAGGCATACAGAGGCAGCTATAGCTAAAGTTAGAATAAGCGATCAAACAGCCTTGCAAGCGCGTCATACAGAAGCAGCAATAGAACATGAACAGCGTGTTACTTCCATAGACCTTGTTGGTCCTTACTATGATCCGCAATTTAGTGAAATAAAATATCATTCTCCTATTTTTCAACAGTTTCGCACTTGGTTGGGTTCTAGTGCACCGATTACACGTACTATTGAACAAATGCTTAGAAACAAAGAAGCAGCAGTGAAATCCGTGCCAGAAAATAGTAAAGCAGGAGAGGATCCTTTGGTGGATTATGTTAACCGGAATTGGGGGTCAACGCGTCGACGTTAGTTTTTTTTATTAACTCACCTTTATCATTAATTGAATAGTTCTGACCTTCATGGGTAAAAGTCGCTAATTTTTCTAAACGTAACGAGCCTTCTTTTACTTTGATGAGAGGATTGCCAATGGCATCTTTAGGTGCGGTATTTTCATCGGATTGAAAAACTGCATCAGGATTAACTGCAATGGTAAGATAGGCATGTTGAATGCGCGGATTTTTTGCGTGAAGTAATGCTTCAATGTATTCTTTTTTACTATAAATAGGACGGTTAATACTGTACTCATAAAATAAAGAAGGCAATAACATTTTTTGCCATGTGGAAAAGGTAGAGCCTTGGGTATTGTAAATATGTACGTAGACTAATATGTCTCCTTCGTCTATTTTCTGTAAGGCGAGTTTTTTCGCAGTTTCGACCATGGTTAACTCTTCTTGCAATTTTTTTAATAGTGCATGTAAACGATCATGAATAAAGCGGAATTTATCACCCATCTGATATTGTTCACGTAGCTTTTTGTCTTGCTCTACTAAGTTACGGATTATTTCTAAGAGTTTTTGTTCTTTGTCATGGGTAGACATACACCGTTAAGCCTCTGGTTTATTCTGCATAGAATTCATCTATTTGCTCACTCGTTGTTGCTAACTGTTGAGCAATTGCCATGAGATATACGATAGAGGTGGAAGATTTATTTGCTGCTGGCGCTACGTTTTGCAATCCTGTTGCTAGTCCTGCAGCTTGCCTTGCAATGGCATCTATTTCTTCTTTTGCCGTTCGAGGAGTAATTTCTATATTAGTCATTATCATAATCGCAGGCCCTTTTTATTAAGAATAGCGCATTTCTCTTTAAAAAGGGTA
>Ga0155554_116_pt1 | contig 7000 bp, 7 predicted proteins | sample RifCSPhighO2_12_FD_107211 | JGI IMG/M metagenome (GOLD analysis project Ga0155554, IMG submission 107211) | Gammaproteobacteria bacterium RIFCSPHIGHO2_12_FULL_41_20 | reverse complement strand
GCAAGAAGGTCGTATAACTGTGTCTATCAATTCGGGGCGAGATCATTATAGAAAGGGTGGGTTTGTTGTTATTGGAGCAATTAAATTATGATATAATAAAACAAGTTTTTAGGGACAATTATCAATTAAAATATTAGTCATTAAATTACTGTATTAAAACTTTTAAGGAAAAGTTTATGGAATGCAAATGCAATAAATGTGGTATGGGAGTAAAAGGTTTAACATGTAGCAAATGTAATTCAGAATTAGTTAAAGATATCATTACGGCGAACGATGGCAGTAAAGTGCAAGTTGCCAAATGTCCAAAGGGTTGTGGGATGATTAAATCACCTACTTGCTGCGGACAAGATATGGCGTGTTCTACTTGAAAACTTTCTCATTGCCTTGATCTAGAGTTTGCACAATAAAATTTGATTAATCCCATTCTGTCAAAAGTGTAATAGCGTTTACCATTAACTCGCTGTAGTAAACAATGGGAGACCGGTCAAATCTAGTAGTAATTAATTTAAAAATAGGGTTGTAATCATGAATGCTTCACCAAAATGTCTAAAATGTGGTTCGGAATATACTTATAAAGATGGTATGCTTTTTGTCTGCCCCGAATGTGCACATGAATGGACGAATGAAGCGGAAGAAAAAATAGCGGATACTGCTTTAACTATTAAAGATGCAAACGGAAATACGCTTCAGGATGGTGACACGGTCACAGTCATAAAAGATTTAAAAGTAAAAGGTTCCTCATTGGTGGTAAAAGTGGGAACTAAAGTCAAAAATATCAGACTGGTTGAAGGAGATCATGATATTGATTGTAAAATTGATGGTATTGGCTCTATGAAGTTGAAATCTCAGTTTGTAAAAAAAGTGTAGGGTGGAACAATTTCATAATCCAATATTGTTTTTCATTAATCGAAAAGAGCAGGGCAACTATTATTGGGTTCCGTAGGTATTAACGAAATGATGGCGACCTTGTAAGTCTTATCGTTCCTTTTTGATAATGAAAAGGGGTGATACATTGCTTACATTAAATACAAAAATAGTTTAGTGAATGAGGTTAAGAGGAGGATGGATATGTCAAGTCAATTAATCGCATTTTGGAAAAGTTTTCGAAACAAGGATTTTAGCAGTGCACAAGAGCAGTTCGATGCGCTTGAAAGTAATAACAAGCAAGCTGTGTTAGCAGAGTTATTTCAAAAAAGTGAATATCACCGTACGCCAGCGATGGTTTCTGTATTACGCAGAAGATTGCATGATAATCAATCTTTTAGAGATTTTTATCAAGCTTGGTTTCCAAGAGAAGATATGTGTAAAAAAATTGAAATGGGAAGACAGGTTTATCAACAACATTTTGAAACACCTGTACGTGTTATCAATGCTATCAATAACAACGATCCGAAAGAAATCATTAGTGTAGGTATAACATGGGTAACTAATAAAGAAGAAGAACAAGGATTATGGGAATATATAAAGAATGCATCCACGGGAGAAAATAAAAACAATGAACTTCGGCACGATAGAATCGAAGAAGTTGCAGAAGGGGAATTACTTGGTGTTTTTCGTGTTGAAACAGATGATAATTTAGGTACACCATTTTAAAATCTTATTTTTAAAAAAATGAATTTTAGGAGATGTTATGAATCAAACATCTGATCCCATATACACACCAGAAAATGTTCCGCTGTTTGAAGCAATTTATGGAAAACATTTAATATCATTAGGCGGTTTAGATGCTGTCGATAATATGTTTTCTGATATTGATTTAAAGGGATTAAAAGCACTAGATATAGGATTTGGTTTAGGCGGTGTTGCATTTTACCTTGCAAAAAAATATCAAATAGAAGTTGCTGGGATAGAAATTAATAATTGGATGGTTGAACATGCAGAAGCACAAACGCCTAGAGATATTACTCATCTATTGAAATTCACAGCTTATAATGAAGCAGGTGAAATTCCATTTGAAACAGCTTCGTTTGATCTGGTCTATAGCAAAGGGGTCTTAAATCATGTACGGGATAAGGATGGTTTGTTTCGAGAAATTAATAGAGTGCTAAAAACAGATGGTTTATTCGTGATTGCTGATTGGATTTACCTAGAAGCTAATGTCACCGATGATTCAAGTCCCCTTGTTAATGAAACGCAAGAAACATATAGCCAAGTTTTAGAAAAAACAGGATTCATCGATATTGACTTTAGGGATGATAGCCAAATTTTCCTTGGTTATGTTAAAAAATTACTGGAAAACATTACTACACACAAAGAATTTATTGCGAAAGAATTTGGTAAGGAAATATTTACTACAATTTGGAATGATCATGAAAAATTAATCGATGAGATAAATCATAAGCGTAAATTTGCAGTTCGAATAAAGGCTAAGAAAAATAAATCTTTATGAAAAAATTAATGCACTTACAAGTCATTGTTATTGGGGTTGCTCCACAGGACCCGATATAAGAAACCGACTTTGAAAGAAAGATAGGCGTGATAATTGATATTACCAACCCTTGACAAGCCCATTTTTTATGGCTATATTAATGCCTAATTTATTGATTTTTTTATGGAATTATTTAATATGTTGGAATATATTAAATAATTGAAAAGGATGGCGGATAATCGTATAATGTATTTAACCAAGCCCGCCACGCCTCCTAACAATGCGAACCACGGTGGGCTATTTGTTTTATGGAAAGAAATTATAATAAACCGGCTCTTAATATTACTGATCTTTTGGGATTAATTCGATCAAAGCAAATCGTTATTAATGACCCTGAAAAAGCTGGTTTTTATCTTCGAACGGTTAGCTATCATCGATTATCGCCGTATTTAGAATCTATCCTTAAAAACCATAGCACTGCCTATCATCCAAATTTTGACAAAGCATGGGAATTATATTGTTTTGATCGAGAACTCAGATTGCTTATTAATGATGCTATCGAAAGAATTGAAGTAGCCTTTAGAACGTCACTTTCTGAAACAATGAGTTGTCAATATTCGCCATATTGGTTTTTAGAGAAAAATATTTTTAAAGATGCAAATAGATATACGGGTTTTATTAACCAAATTGATGTTGCTTGTCAAGACAAACATAATTCACCTATCCAAGAATATTATCGCCATTATAATGATCCAAAATATCCTCCAAGCTGGATTTTATTTGAGTGTTTATCTTTTGGTGTATGTATAAGCGCTTTTTGTAATATAAAAAATCTTAAAGATAGAAAAGCAATCTGTAAGATTTTTGAAGAACATCCTACCACTATGCAATCGTGGCTATACGCCATAAGATACATGAGAAATCTATGTGCGCATCATGCAAGAGTTTGGAATCGATGGTTTGTTGTTAGTCCAGCTCTTTCATTTATGCTTGGCGATAATTTTAATAAACAAAATACTTGTTATGCACATTTAATTATTTTAAATAAATTACTAGAAAAAGTATCTCCAGAAAGCAAATGGAAGGCACACCTAAAATCGCTTTTAGAAAAACATAAAACATTACCCATCTATGAGATTGGATTTGTTAAAGATTGGCAAAATGACAATTTCTGGTGTAACTGAAAAAATCGTTCTTAGGGAGAGTAGCTCATGACAAGCAATGCTACACTTCCTACTCCATTATTCGATACTTTAGAAAACATAGAAAACACTAATATTTTTTCCAGCATAACTGATAACCAATTACAAGACTATCAACAGACCACAGCATTTTTAAAATCCTATAAAGGTAGCATTGGAACATTCAATGCTTACCGTCGCGAAGTTGAACGTCTACTCCACTGGTCTTGGCTAGTGGCAAATAAATCAATTAAAGAATTACGTCGTTTAGATATCGATTCGTATCTTTCTTTTTGTCAATCACCACCTCATGAATGGATAGGTATAAAAAAAGCTCCACGTTTTATCGATAAAAATGGTGAGAGAATTCCTAATTTAGAATGGCGTCCATTTGTTGTGACAGTTTCAAAATCTGCATTTCGTCATGGCTTGAAACCAGATATTAAAGATTACGCGTTATCATCCACGGCTATCAAAGACATCTTTGCTATTTTAGGTAGCTTCTATAATTTTTTAATTCAAGAAGATTACACAGAAATCAATCCTATTTTGTATATTCGCCAAAAAAGTAAATATATTTCTCGACAACAAGGTAAACCAAGAATTAGACGTTTATCTGAATTACAGTGGGAATATGTCATTGAAACAGCCGAGTTAATGGCTAAACGAAATAAAAAGCATCATCGCACTTTATTTATTATGACGGCTCTTTACGCTATGTACTTGCGTATTTCTGAATTAGCAGCAAGTGAACGGTGGACGCCTAAAATGTGTGATTTTTATCGTGATCACGATGGATTATGGTGGTTTACTACGATTGGAAAAGGAAATAAAGCGCGACAAATTTCTGTTAGCGATGCCATGCTTGCAGCACTAAAGCGATATCGTAAAGCAATGGATTTATCTCCACTGCCCTCACCTACTGACAAATCTCCTCTTTTACCAAGGAATAAAGGAAAAGGACCTATTATTAGTACAACTTACATTAGAAAAATCGTTCAGCAATGCTTTGACAAAGCAATTATTCGATTGCAGGAAGATGGTTTTAATGAAGATGCCGATGCGCTACTTGAAGCGACCGTTCATTGGCTTCGTCATACTGGTATTTCTGAAGATGTGAAACGCCGTCCTCGTGAACATGTTCGAGATGATGCAGGACATGGATCAGGGACAACGACGGATAAATATATTGATGTTGAGTTACGTGAAAGACATGCTTCTGCTAGAAAAAAACCAATTAAATAGTTTTCTTTTTATACTGCATATTTTGCAATAATAGCATCCGCTACATTCTCTCGCGATTTGTAATCAAGCTTAATTTTCGTCAAAGGAAAATTCCCTGGCAACCTTATAAAAGCTTCCAGATCATTTAGATGCATAATCTCGGATGGACCGATAATTTGTTTTTGATACCGTTGGTTTGAAATAGAAATACCAGATCGCATGGAACTTTCACTATATGAGATATTTTCTTTCATTTCTTCCGTTTCACGGGTTAAGCCGGGATACCTGCTAAATCAGACACAACATTCAATAACTAATTGTTTTCAATATATTTAATCGCACATCATGTTCATATTTTGGTCTTCAGTTATTCGAGCTCGGGAAGATCCATCACCGACTGAATATCCTCAGTAGCAATGCCCATATCGACCACAAATTCACCAAACCGGTTAAGATGATCCGTCAGGTATGGACTCGTCAACCGCATGGCAGTGCGCTTTACGGGATACCCTTCTGCCACAAGCTCTTTCACTACCACCGACATGTCTATCGCGTTCTGTAGCATGATCGCGTTTGCAATGATGTCATTGTACTTGACGGCTTTTTCATGCTCTTCCGGGTCGTTGCTCGCGACAATAGCATGCCAGTTGCCAAACGAAATCCATCCGGAAAACTCATTGTAGGATTCGACCTTGTTGGTCTGGGCGGTGATCTCCTCACGAACATCTGCATCGCTGATGTACTCGAGAAGAAAAATGGTCCGAATCACATTTCCAAGCTCACGCATGGCAACGCAGAGCCTGTTCTGTCTGCTGTACGAACCGAATTTCTTCAGCAGTGCCGAGGAGGATATTTTACCCTGCCTGATTGAGATCACAACCTGCATGATGTCCTGCCAGTGGGTTTCGATCAGCTGCCAGTTGATGCTGTCGCTGAAGAGGCTGTCGATATGCGTGTATCGCGTTTTCTTCGATGGCCGGTAAAACTTGAGGTCTTTCCAGTTCCTGATTCTTGGCATCAGTTTGATCCCAAACAGCCATGCCAGTGCGAACACCACTGATGACTGGCCCTGCGTGTCAGCATGGACAATCTTCGGCTGGACATCAGACTCATTTCGCAGCAGTCCCTCAATGATTTCTACCGCCTCCCAGACGCCACACGGAATGAAGGTAGAAAAGAGAGCGATGTAATTATCCGCGACATGATGGTATGCGATACCTCCCGTACTACCATATCTGACATGATGTTCTGCAGTCAGGTTTTCGGCACGGATCTTTCTCAAGGTGCCATCCGCCGCTACCCTGGTGCCATCTCCCCAACATTTTGTAATCCCAAGCCTGCGATACAAGTTGATGAGTTTCGCCATCGCCTTGTTCTGTATCTGGAGTGTGGCATGGCGCTGGTTGGCCCATGACAGCATATGGGGGGATATCTGGTGGCGCATATGCTGGGCAGTCTGCTTGGGACCCATGCCGGTTCCATAGGCGAAGGTCATCAGAATGTATCGCTCGGCTGGATTTTCTATTTTTGCATCAGAGCCTGAAACTGGACCAAAAGGGGACGTCCACTGGGCGTGATGTTCAATGTTTACAAGAATGTCAATCAGGTTTCGTTTTGGCATCCTTGACTTGATCATCATTACAAGCTGAAGATCCTCTTCCTCGATGGCGGCGCGCTTGCGTTTTTTCAGAAGGGGTCGGCCATCCTCCTGTATGACGAGCTCGTCAATATTGGGGTAGCGTTGATCGATTTCTCTTGAACGCGTTTCCAATAGATCCTTCAGGAGAACAACCGCTTCCTTTCCTGTGGATGGGATGCCCGTATTTGTGCAGTGTTCATCAATCAGCGGGAGGCAGTCCTTCCATTTAGTGAGCTCTGCCCTGAAATCTGGCCACGATCCTGAGCCCTCTACATAGACATCTGCTGCCCTGAGTTCGTCTGCAAGGCAGGTGAAGACACAGACTTCCAGATATTTCTTCGAGTAAAACCTGTTCTTGCCCTGAGTGATTGTGATCATCTTCTGCCACTTGCGGGGTGCAAAGCTGATATTGATGGTGGCGGGAAGCAGATCAGTGCGGGTGTTCTGATACTGCATGATGAATTTCATGGCAGCAATCAGCTGGCTGTTTTGGGTACTCGACTGTATGTTCAGCACGCGCAGCATAGAGAACAGGTTTTTTCTTGAGCTGCGGAAGGATGGCCACATCATAGGTAAGCGTTTGGGTAA
>Ga0155554_109_pt2 | contig 7130 bp, 4 predicted proteins | sample RifCSPhighO2_12_FD_107211 | JGI IMG/M metagenome (GOLD analysis project Ga0155554, IMG submission 107211) | Gammaproteobacteria bacterium RIFCSPHIGHO2_12_FULL_41_20 | reverse complement strand
TCCTTGTTGACTGTATTGTGACAAGGATGCTGATCCTTCGCTAACGCTCAGGATGACAGCCTAACGCTCAGGATGACAGTGTTAGCGGGAACTCCTGTAACAACAGTAAGAGTTAAAAATTATGCCAACGCCATTTTTTGTATTTTTAAGAAAAACACATACGTTGCCTAAAGTCACCTCCTATGATGCCAGTGTGTCTGATGCAGCTCGAGAATTGCAAATGCTCATTGATGCGGGTGATAGAAATCAATACAGAAAGAGACTGGTAGAGCTTAGACAACAAGGTAAAACTTTTCGATTAACGGACATGAAAGTCTATGAAATAAGAGATGAGGGAGAAACGATAGATGTGCGGATCGCATTACAAGTGAAAGGATATAGTATTACGTGGTATTTTTGGGCGCCGGGTGGAAGAGATCAATACCCACAAGAGGCAAGAGATGAGTTCTACAGGGCTGCAGCGGAGTGTCATACGCAGGTTAAAAATTCCTGTGATTTATATTATCGCGGCAGTAATGCATTTCATATAAAAAACATGCATCACCTAGAAACAGAGGATGGTCATAATCATAATCACTATCGCATGAAAGATAATCAGCCTGTTACGCCGCAAGATTTAACAGAACATTTACAGGCATTTAAAAGACATGAGATTTGTGAGAAATTTTTTGAAGAGGGTGAAATAGAGGAGTTATGTGGCAAATTTCGCGCGTTTTATGTGAACTGGACATATAAAGAGGGAGATGCTTTATCAGAGAAAGAGGAGTATTTTTCTCAGCCTTCACAGCAATGGAATCAGGCTGATGCTCTTGAATTCGAATTGTTTGGGCAGCAGCAAGAACCTTGTCGTATTAATGTAGATGAATTAAGGTTAGATTTTGAAGTGGCAAGACGTGAGATTGAAGAAGCGATTGCGAAAGGTGCAATTGATACTACTTTAGATGAGCGAGTTAAACGGATGGAGCAAGAATTTAGGGAGCTTGTTGCATACCGTCAAGTAGGTGGTAGCCGAGGTTTGGGATCTGAGCGTGCTATGACTCGGCAAGTTGCGGGATCGCACATGCCTACTATAGAAGCCGTGGTGGATAAAGATGATGATATTGGTGTAAGGCCGCCGCTTATTCCTGCATGGGCGGTACATGCAAGACTGGCGATAGCTAAAGCACGAGCAACAATCATGGCGGCACATACTATAGAGAGTGATGTACAATCAGCAGCAAGCGCTGCTATCAGTAGGGAAGCCACAGCGACTTTTTCATTGAGAAGCGCTTCTTCATTGACACTTTTTCAGCCGTTTGATCATCGAGCAGAAGGTATAACGCCTTCATTAGAAGGCATGGACGTTAGATTGACTACTTAAGAAGAACAATCATCATGACAATGAATCACATATTATTTTCTGCCGTCTCTTTTAATGAGCTAATGGAGACTCCTATTGACTCTATTGATCATGACGATCTATCTCTTTCAGAGGAGCGGTTGATTACTTTGGTTACGCAATTGAGTGAGTATATTCATTCTCATTCCATTGACGATATCAAGAGAGGTAGCGCTATTTATTGGCTGACTTACGCATTGCACTATTCAGTAAGTCGCATGCAAACTGAGGTGGTTGAGCAGATTATTAGCATTGCTTATGCGTTAGCTAAAAAAGATCCTGATGCATTCTGTGACTTGCTAAGCCAGCCATTTCAAGGGGGAGATTTTCATGGGCAAAGTGCGTTTTTTGTCTGGATGGATGAATTGTATTCGTCCGTTTTAGATGAAAAAAGTCATCCCAACATAGTCAGTCTTAATTTTATTTTTTCTTATTTACTCGATCATGTTGCTAGTGCGGTTGCTTTGGCACTGGCTAAAAATCATGTAGAAGGGAGCGCGGCAGGGAAAAGCGGGTTGTTGCTCATAATCCTGACTTTATTACAAGCAGCTAGTATACCGTATAATCAGGCAGTAACCCAATTAATGGCTGAATTATTGTTGAAGTGCATGACAAAAGCTCCCAATATTATAAATAGGGCACTCACACAAGAGATCATGCAAGGTCCATTTGGCGGTAAAAGTATTATTTATTTTTTAGTCAGTGTATTAAGAGAATTAGTTAGAGATAAATACAATGAGTCGGCAGTAAATATAGTTAGCAACATTTTGCTTAATGTTATGCAAAAGGGAGATCGTGATAGTTTAGCTAGGTCTTTGTTTGGCATTGTCGGTGAGGGACCTTATGCAGGGTGCCACCCTTTACATATTGTTTTAATGAGTCTTGTTTCTGCGGCTTATGTGAATAACAATGATATTGTTTTTAAGCAAGTTATTATGGTTCTTCAGCAATTATATAATATTTTTTCGAACGAAATGCTGTTGGCATTAACTAAAGAAATAACTCATGGTAAGCACATGGGGAAAAATGGAGCAATGATGTTGATACGAGCATTTATTGCTGGCTTAGATCACAAGCTTGATGTAACCCCCCTTGCTGATGGGTTATCCAAATTAATTGATGCTAATCCTGAGGCACTAGTGTATGCATTTATGTGCCCAATAGGTAGCATGAAGGAGGGAGGTACCTCATATTTATCGCTATTGATAAGAATATTGAATGAGCAGAAACAGTCGGACAGCAAGTTTCAATCTGTTATGGTTGTGATGACTAGATTGACTGCTTCGACACAATACCGCGATAGGATCTTACAACTCTCAGCAGATGAGAGACGTTCACTAAGCATGCATGGCCTTTATGCTGCCTCACCTAGCATAAAGAGAAACTTCTAATCAAGCATCATGGAGTGCTTGGTATTATCAAAAACCCTTGCTATCCCCCTGGTTTTTTTATAGATTGCCAAAGGTTAAGATTAAGTCAGGATAGTGTGAATATGCTTAGCCAAGAGCTTGTTGCCCATCTATATAAAAAGATGTTATTAATTCGCCGGTTTGAGTTGCGCCTTGCGGAAGTGTATCCCACGGATGCGGTGAAAAGTCCGATACATTTATCAGTGGGGCAAGAATCTATTGCCGTGGGAGTATGTGACCCATTAGCAGAGGATGACATTATCTCTAATACCTACCGTTGTCATGCCACTTATATTGCCAAGGGTGGCAACTTGCAAGAAATGATGGCAGAACTTTACGGCAAACAAACAGGTTGTGCGGGTGGTAAAGCGGGGTCTATGCACCTTGTCGACATGAGTCACGGTATTCTAGGTGCCTCAGCTGTGGTGGGAACCACGATTCCTGTCGCAACCGGATATGCATTAGCTATGCAAATGGCAGCTAAAACCACAGGCCGCCAACGGGTAGTGGTATCGGTATTTGGTGATGGTGGGACAGAGGAAGGTTGTTTTTATGAAGCGATTAACTTTGCAGCGTTACGCAAATTACCTATTATTTATGTTTGTGAGAATAATCGCTTAGCTATTCATACGCCATTAGAAAAACGTTGGGCAAAAGATAACCTCTGTGAGCGCGTGGCGACGTATGGTATTCAAACTTATAAAATTGATGATGCGGATGTATTCAAGATTCGTGAAACTATGACTAAGGCTGTGGAGTATTTACGTCATGGTGGCGAAGGCCCAATTTTCTTAGAATGTGCAACTTATCGATGGCTAGAGCATGTAGGCCCGCGTGATGATCATAGTGATAATTATCGAAGCTTGGATGAATATCTAGATTGGAAAGAGAAAGATCAAATTGTACGTCTTGCAGCCATGTTAGATGATAATACGGTGCAACGTATTCAAGATGAAGTGACAGCTGAAATTCAAGCAGCAGAAGCATTTGCAGCACAAAGTCCCTATCCTACGGCCGAGGAGTTATATACGCATGTCTATGCCAGCTAATGCATTACAGGGGGATAGAGTCCCAGAAGAGCAAAAGGGCGTGAGGCTAATTCGCTATGTAGATGCGTTACGTGAAGCTTTCGAGCAAGAAATGACTAGAGATCCGCATGTATTTTTATTTGGCCTAGACGTGGATGACCATAAGGGTATCCAAGGATCTACGTTAGGGTTGCAAGAAAAATTTGGGAAAGATCGGGTGTTTTGTACTCCCTTATCAGAAGATGCGATGACAGGTGTAGCGATTGGTGCTGCCATGGCCGGATATCGCCCTATTCATGTGCATATTCGCATGGATTTTATGCTGCTTTGTATGAATCAGTTGGTCAATATGGGGGCCAAGGCGCACTATATGTATAATGGCCAAGTTAAAGTGCCATTAGTTGTACGCACGATGATTGGCCGATCTTGGGGGCAGGGTGGTCAGCATTCGCAAGCTTTGCATGCCTTATTTATGCATATCCCAGGGTTGAAAGTGGTTGCGCCATCGAATGCCAATGATGCCAAAGGCTGTATGATTGCGGCTATTCGTGACAATAACCCGGTTATTTTTGTAGAACATCGCTTACTGTATGCGGTGGATGGGTATGTTCCGTATGAATCCTATGAAGTACCCTTTGGTAAAGCGCGAGTTTTACAAGAAGGGGATGATGTGACTATTGTTGCTGTGTCGCATATGGTGATGGAAGCGTTACGTGCACAAAAACATTTAGAATCCGTTGGTATTCAAGCGGAAGTGATTGATCCTGTTTCACTCTGGCCATTGGACATGGATACCATTATGGACTCGGCGCGTAAAACGGGAAGGCTTTTGGTGGTGGATAATGCTTGGTTAACGTGTGGTGCCAGCAGTGAAATTTTGACGCGGGCATTAGAAATTTGCCAAGACTCAGAGGAACCTTTGCCTGCATTAGCGCGGATGGGATTTGCATTTACGACTTGTCCAACAACTAAACCATTAGAAAATGTTTTTTATCCAAATAGCCGCTCGATTGCTGCCCAAGCGTATGAAATGGTGAAAGGTAAGGGGAAACTTTGGGAGCCGCCTGTGGATGCCAAGACAGAGATTGATGCTTTTAAAGGGCCTTTTTAAGCTTTAACTTATGGAGATATTGATAGTGTTTATTAAGCTGTATCATCCTTGTAGTTCTTTCTCTTATACCCCTGATTTTGCTTATTGAAATTTATTCTCTGCGGTTTGCCGCGGGACATTGGCAATGGGGTTTCCCAAGGGGAGAAGCGCTAGCTCTTCTCTTGGATCGCCTGCGCGGTTTTATACCATGTTGGCGGTCTAATCATTAAAGAGGTTCTTGTGATCAAGGAATTGTTAAATCAACGGATACTTTTACTCGACGGTGGTATGGGGACTATGATCCAAACCTACCGTCTGCAAGAAGAAGATTATCGTGGTGTACGTTTTAAAGATTTTCCACACCTTCTGAAAGGCAATAATGATCTCCTTAACTTAACCCAGCCACATATCATTGCAAGTATTCATCGTGCTTATTTAGATGCGGGTGCCGATTTTATTGAAACTAATACGTTTAATTCTACGGCGATTTCACTAGCGGATTATCATATGAGTGATCTTACCTATGAATTTAATTTTTCCGCTGCACAATTAGCACGGCAAATCGCTGATGAAGTAACTAGTTTGACTCCAGAGAAACCTCGGTTTGTAATTGGGATATTAGGTCCTACCAATCGTACTGCTTCTTTATCCCCTGACGTGAATGATCCTGGCTTTAGAAACATTACCTTTGAGCAATTGGTTGCAGCATACGTAGAAGCTGTTCATGGCTTGGTGGTGGGCGGGGTCGATGTGCTAATGATTGAGACGGTATTTGATACCTTAAATTGTAAAGCCGCGATTTTTGCTGTCGAAAAATACTTTGCCGAGCATCAGCTGCGATTGCCATTAATGATTTCTGGTACAATTACTGATGCAAGTGGCCGTACTCTTTCTGGACAAACGACGCAGGCATTTTGGCATTCTGTGCGCCATGCGCAGCTGTTGTGTATTGGCTTAAACTGTGCATTAGGCCCTGTTGCATTGCGCCCTTATGTACAAGAGCTGGCAAAAATTGCCGATACCTATGTAAGTGTGCACCCAAATGCCGGATTACCCAATGCATTTGGTGAGTATGAAGAAACTCCCGAACAAATGGCGCAGGTGTTACAGGAGTTTGCTCAGGAAGGATTGGTTAACTTAGTTGGTGGTTGTTGTGGGACGACACCGGCACATATTGCTGCTCTATCCCAAACTTTACAAACTATATCTCCCCGAAAAATTCCTATACTGCCTAAAGCCTGTTGTTTAAGCGGCTTGGAACCACTAGTCATTGATGATGATTCTCTGTTTGTGAATGTGGGGGAGCGCACGAATGTGACAGGATCATTGCGTTTTGCAGAGCTGATTCGTGCTGATAATTATGCAACCGCATTAGAGGTGGCGCGTGAGCAAGTCAATAATGGTGCACAGATTATTGATATTAACATGGATGAGGGCATGTTAGATGCAGAAGCGGCGATGGTGAGGTTTTTAAACTTAATTGCTGTTGAACCTGATATTGCGCGCATTCCTATTATGATTGACTCTTCCAAGTGGTCAGTGATCGAATCAGGGTTAAAGTGTATTCAAGGTAAAGGTATTGTCAACTCTATCAGCCTTAAAGATGGCGAAGCGGAGTTTGTTGAGAAAGCAAAATTAGTTTATCGCTATGGCGCTGCTGTGGTGGTAATGGCTTTTGATGAGCAAGGGCAAGCGGATACTGAAGAAAGAAAGTTTGCGATTTGTCAGCGTTCTTATCATATTCTTGTGCATCAAGTTGGATTTCCGCCGGAAGATATTATTTTTGATCCTAATATTTTTGCTATTGCCACAGGGATGGAAGAACATAACACCTATGGTGTAGCATTTATTCGTGCAATTCAAAAAATAAAACAGTTATTGCCTTATGTTTTAGTAAGCGGCGGAGTGAGTAATATTTCTTTTGCTTTTCGTGGCAATAATGCTCTTCGTGAAGCTATTCATACGGTATTTTTATACCATGCAGTTAAAGCTGGTATGGATATGGGGATTGTGAATGCAGGTAGCTTAGCAGTTTATGAAGAAATTCCTAAGGATTTATTAACGCTGATTGAAGATGTATTGTTGAACCGTCATCCGGACGCAACGGATCGTTTATTGGAGGCGGCGAACTCTATCAAGAGCCAAGGAAAAGTAAAGACAGAAGACTTGCATTGGCGCGAAATCAATGTGAGTGAACGATTATCTTATGCGTTAGTCAATGGTAT
>Ga0155554_117_pt1 | contig 7645 bp, 7 predicted proteins | sample RifCSPhighO2_12_FD_107211 | JGI IMG/M metagenome (GOLD analysis project Ga0155554, IMG submission 107211) | Gammaproteobacteria bacterium RIFCSPHIGHO2_12_FULL_41_20 | reverse complement strand
TAGGCAAGTAACGCCTCAACCTTCCGTTCATATTTTCATTACTTCCTTTTTGCCAAGGTGAATGGGTTTCACAATAATAAACTTTGTGCTGGTGTTGATGCTCAAGATCTCTATAAGCAGCGAACTCGCTTCCCTGATCAAATGTGATTGTTTTAAACATTTTTTCAGGCAGGCTCTCAAACTTCTTTTTTATTTTACCTATCACGCCGTGTGAATGCTTACCGTTATTTTTTATTAAATAAACCATTCTAGATTTTCGCTCGACTAGTGTAGTGACTACTTTTTCTTTAGTACCCTTAAACTCAATTGTATCTCCTTCCCAATGACCGAATCGTTTTCTTGTTGTGATATCTTGAGGGCGCTGCGTAATTAAGCGGATTTTTCCATAGCGACAGGGCTGTTTTATCCTAGCAAAATGCCGTCGTCGTTTTGGTTTTCTATAAGCTAGGTAGTGATAGAGGTCTTTAGTTTTTGATTTGTAGATAAACTGGTAAATTGTTTCATGACACGCATAAAAACTCAGTTTCTTATGCTTCATCCGCCCTGAAATTTGTTCTGGGCTCCATCCTTTTTTTAAGCTTTTGATCACATAATCACGTATCACACCGTCTCTTTCTAGTTTAGTAGGGCGTTTTTGTTGTGCGCTTTCTTCTGTTTTTTCTTGAGCAATACCATGTGAATAAGTGTCTTCTTCCTGATTTCTACTGAGTTCTCGATAGATCGTTGATCTATGCTTGGATAGTTTGTGAGCTATATCGGCTATCGATAACTTCATTTCAAGATAAATATGCAAACGACGTCGATCTGTAATCGACAAATGGGTATACTTTCCCATGCGACAGTCTCCTTGCTATTGCTATTCAAGTTTCCCAAGAACATGAATATACAGCATTTTTGACTGTCGCACTTCTAATTAGAATTTGCCAGTTTACCCTAGAGCGAAGCGAAGGGCTCAAGATGACATAAAGTTATTTTTGTCGTGTACAGATGACATAATCGAACTCTACTATCTAGGATATTATGCGGTAATGAAAAGAGTCATTTCACTACTGCTGTCAGTATGCCTATGCTATGCGTCGACTATCACACTTGCTGCTAAGCATATAATCCAACCTGGTGCAGAACAATTACCTCGTTATTTACCGCTATTAAAAAACAAGCGTGTGGCTGTTTTTGTTAATCACACTTCCTATATAGGCCGTACACACTTAATCACAACCTTGCTTAAGCAGCATATTCACATCAGTAAAATCTTTACTCCTGAACATGGTATCTATGGAAACGATGAAGGCACCATCCTGAATAGTACTGACCCCAAAACCGGCCTACCTATAATCTCTCTCTATGGAAAAAAGTTTAAGCCCTCTGCAGAAGACTTATATGATATAGATATTATCGTTTTTGATATCCAAGATGTAGGCGTGCGATTTTATACCTATATTTCTTCCCTGCAAAAACTAATGGAAGCAGCTGCTGAAAATAATAAACCGTTAATTATTTTAGATAGGCCTAATCCCAATGGCTTTTATATCGATGGCCCGGTATTAGAGCCGCAATATCGATCTTTTACGGGCATGCAGCCAATTCCAGTCGTATACGGTATGACCCTAGGTGAATATGCAAGAATGCTAGTCGGTGAGCAATGGCTAAAAATCAAACCTAAATCGCTGCCATTACAACTTACGGTTATTCCTTGTGCACATTACACGCACAAAAGCCGCTATATTCCGCCAATCAAGCCATCACCTAATCTTCCCTCTATTCAATCTATCTATTGGTATCCCTCTATAGGCTTAATGGAAGCCACGGCATTAAGTGTAGGGCGTGGTACCGCAACACCGTTCCAAGTATTTGGCCATCCTCGTTTGCGGACTGCCTTTACTTTCACACCCCAAGCAACCGTTGCTTCGAAATCTCCTCTCTTTAAAAATAAACTATGCCATGGCTGGAATCTCGCTGGCACTCCTGAAAAAACATTAAAACAAATAAATGGTCAATTACGTATTCAGTATTTGATACGGGCCTATCAATTATTTCCCGATAAAAAACATTTTTTTGCTGGGTTTAGTGCATCTGCAGGAAATACTTCATTAGAAAAACAAATCAAAGCAGGCATGAGTGAACAACAAATTAGACAAACTTGGCAACCACAGCTGAATAAATTTAAGAAAATCCGCAAAAAATACTTACTTTATCCAGACTTTAATACGGTTGCACCACTACGCGAGTCCCCACATCCGCAAAATTATAACGCAGCCATTCCGCATCTCGGACACGCATGCGCACACAGCCATGACTCACATTACCATCCACGACACCATTAGAACCATGCAGCGCTTGCCCGCCATTAAAAAACATACAGTACGGCATAGGCGCGCCACCCTCCCCTACCGGGTAAATAGTAGAAACACAATCCTCATCACCTAATGAGGTGATACGAAAACTACCTACTCGAGTACGACAAGGGCGATCAATATCATCGCACCAATTCCCTCCAGAGGTAGCTAATCCTTGACGCACTAAAGAGCCATTAGGGCTATAAGCACCCCATGCATGCGCGTGTGGATTAATGATAATTAAACGCTCCCCAGGCGGTGAAATTTGTTCTGGCAAGCGTGTAAATACGGATGGCTTAGTATGGCGCGGAGGAGAAGATGTAGTTCGACGCGGCCTATCTTCTGTGGAATCCGTATCAATAAACTGCTGAGACTCATGAGAACGTTGCGCAGAACGATGTTCGCGTGGAGGATTGTAAGTTTCTATTGTGGAAGATGAATCATCTGAATAATAATATGTCTCCTCTGGCATGCTAACATAAGCCCATTCATCTTGCTCATAAGGATCACTATATGAACATACAGGAACCATTAACAGTAAAAACACAGGCAATGCAATATATAGCTGTCCATTATGCATAGCATCCACTCCGTTTTTTTTGTTATATTTTTAGTGTAGTCAAAAAATCGCATTTTATATGGATAAAAAAATATTTTTTCTATGTACACGATAAAAATAACTTTATGTCATCTTGAACCCTTCGCTTCGCTCTAGGGTAAACTCCGTGAAGGATCTATTTAATCAACTAGATAGATCTTTCACGGAGTTTACCCTAGAGCGAAGCGAAGGGTTCAAGATGACATAAAGTTATTTTTATCGTGTACAGAGATATTTCTTTAAATAACTGACTAAATAATGGACTATTAATGAACAAATCCAAACCTGAATTAAAACAGTTACCCATTGATCAGCTAGTACGCGGCAAATATCAACCACGACAATATTTTGATCCTGAGCAATTACAAGAATTAGCCGATTCTATTAAATCAACTGGAGGATTGTTACAGCCTATTATTGCCCGACCACAAAAAGCCGGGCAATATGAAATAGTAGCTGGAGAGCGCCGTTGGCGAGCCGCGCAGCTGGCCGGCTTACTCGATGTAAGTTGTCTTGTTAGTCATTATACTGATGAGCAAGCATTACAAGCATCCATCATTGAAAATATTAGCCGCGCTGATTTAAATCCCATCGAGGAAGCGCAAGCCTATCAACGTCTGATTGATGAGTTTAACTATTTACATGAAGAAGTAGCGGCAGCAATAGGAAAATCTCGCGCCGCTATCACCAATACGTTGCGGTTACTCAAATTAGATCCCCGTGTACAAAAATTATTAGTCACTGCCACTCTTTCAGAAGGGCATGGAAAAATTCTCGCTGGGTTACCACTATCCATACAATTTGAGCTCGCCGAACGCTGTATACACAAAGGCTGGAGTGTACGTAAAATTGAAACAGAAGCAAAAAAAATACTACATACACAAAATGAAAAAAATGCGCCTTATAGCGACACGAATATACAACGCTTGGAAGTCGCGTTAGGGGAGCATGTAGGCAACCATGTGCAGATTGAGTGTGAAAATCGCGGTGGTGGTTATGTGAGAATTCGTTTTAATAATATCGATGAGTTAGAAGGGCATTTCGAACGCTTAGGGTTTAAGTACGAAGTGTAAGCGTACTTCGTACGTTTCCTCCCACGAGCGGTGGCCTAAGTAATTTTTGTCATGCGCTGAGGAGCTTAATTATCTAATTGTACATCTTGTAAAATTTTATCTGCATTTAAATCAGCCAGGGTCTTTTTAATTCGCCGCAACCCTTTTGTCACACTTTTTTTTCGCGATGATAATTCCGGATTTAATACCACTGTCGCATGATTAATATGTTCTAGATAATGCACTAATTTTTCAGGAGACAAGAAAACCATTTCATAGCCAGCATCTACTAAACTTTTATACATAACTTTACCTGCTACAGCATCGCCATCTGAAAAATGTAGATTAAGCTCCTGCAAAATTTCAGTGCGGTACATCGCGCAATGACTACGAAGATAAAAATAATTCTCTCCCACACCTTGTAATCCATGTTGAGTTTTGCCAATTAGCTGATAATAAAATTGCTGCATTTTACTTTCAACAGCTTTTAATACTTGCTGCCAATAAGGTTTGCATTCTAGCTTCCATGATCCCACCCCAGCAATTCTAGGACTGTGCTCTATCTCGCTAATTAAAAACTCTAGCCACATTGGATGCTTAACCAATGTATCTGTATGGATTGACAATACATACGGAGTCGCCACACGCGCGAGCGCCAAATCTAATGCTCGAGAATGCGCTTGGACAGGAGATTCACCTGAAATTGCCTGCCGTTCAATTAGCTCTATCCAAGCTAGCGTACGTAAATAGTCTAGCGATGCATCTTGTGAGGCATTATCAATCACAATCACTTTTATTTTTTCCATACGTGTATATTTACGCAATAAACGTAGACAAAGCTTGGTCAATTCAAGCGTTTTATAATTAGGAATTAATATAGAAACTAAAGGTTGCGACATAGCTATTCTTAAATTTAAATTAAATTATATTGGCCATAGACTCAACGCATTGTTCATTTTCACATGAGTATAAATTCGTATAGGAAGCTGATCAGAGCCACTATCTTCATCTGGCATCCCTGGATTTTTCACTACGTGGGTATTATACCACAGAAGATACATTTTATTAGTAAGATTCGCATGATAAAAAACATCCTTATCTGCTACAAACCCCACATCAAAGAACCTCAAGATACGACTTTTACGCTAAAATTTGTTTATGCTCATGCTGCCCCAATCAAAAAACATGCCATACGTCGTACAGGTCTTTTTTTCTGTCAGCTTGTTTCTGTTCATAACTTTTCCCTTCTAACTGACAATCAAAATCATTAACTATTCCAAGGAGTTCAACAGTAGAATTCAGCTGTTGCATGTTAGCACCTGACCCCTGAATTTTTTAATTGTAATAGCCTTATTATCATGACCCCTGTATAACAGCCAAATTAACTATTTTATATGGAATATTTTATCCTATTTTAATTAGCCTGTGCTATAGTAAACCGCCTCTAGGTTTAATAAGTACCAACATGTCTATCATTACACTTTTTGGATTTATCGCCTTTATCACAACCCTGATTGGTCTGTTTCCTCAAATTGTGAAAGCGGTTCATACCCGCTCAACAAAAGATCTTTCTTTATTGATGTTAATGAATTATCTAATTTGTTCTTTAGCATGGGTTATTTACGGCATTTACACACGTGAAAACTATGTCATCTTGAGTAACGTGCTGGGATTAATGAGTAATGTGGTTTTAATAATCTTGAAGTATCATTATGACAAAGTTAATTGATTTTTCAAATTATAAAAGTATCCTCTGTTTGGATGGGGCACTTCCCAATACTTTGTTTTTTCGCTGTCATTTACCTATTATCGCTGCAGACGGTGCAGCCAATACCTTAATGCAGATGGGTATACGTCCAGATATTGTCATCGGTGATCTTGATAGCATTTCTGCTCCGCTACGACATCAATTACCGAGCCTTCACTTTCCTGATCAAAATTATTGTGACTTTGAAAAATGTCTTGATTACCTCGAGAAAAAACAATGGTTGCCTACGATTATCACTGGAATCAATGGCGGTTATTTAGATCATGTTTTAAATAATGTGAACTTGTTCTTGCATACAAAAAACCTATGCTATGCGCCACCTCTCATTGGCTTGTCTATTCAAGAAAATGAAAGTAAAGAGTTTGTATTACCTACAAACACAAAACTATCTGTTTTAGGAATTCCTTCTGCCATTATTTCATCTCAAGGATTACGCTGGGAACTAGACCACTATGCACTCGCCTTTCCTGGAAAAACGTCTTGTTTTAACCGTACCGTATCTTCTGTCATTCGCTTAACTGTACATCACGGAAATGTATTTTTATTGATTTATGAATAGTATCATTAACCCCACATAGGGATCGATATCTTCGAGCAAACGTGTGCGTTTATACAGAAAAAACAATGAACTAGAAAAAAATAATTTATTTAACATAATACCCCTAAACTATCTTATATTATCTATAATTTTAGTTATGAATATACTAACATTAATTGAAACTCTAAATACCCTCGATCTTAATAACCATACTGCCGTTCAACAATTCTTGCAGTTATGTGAAAAACTTTATAACTCCCTTAATTCATGGATTAGCGAAACTGAAATAAAATACAGTATTCAATTAAGTCAAACTACAAAAAAATCTCTCTTAGGGGAAAGTCAAACTATTACACTTAGCGATACTCAATTAATAATCAGCGCCCTAGCAAGCCACTTCTCCTATTACTCTCAATTGTATGATAAAAAAGTTGATATCGATAAGCTAAAAACACTGGCTTCTCAACACCGTGAAAACCCTGCATTAACTGCTGTTCGAGATGCAGCTTGTTATCACGGCATGTCAATGCAATCTTACCAGGTAGATGCAGAAGGCGGTGAAATGTCAGTCAATGCGCATTCTCACTTTGCAAGAATAAGGGAAGGTTCTGTTCAGGGACAAATAATAAATCGCATTATTTTACCAGGTATTCGTCAACTTACTGAAGAGTATACTAGTCGTAATCGTTATTTGTTTTTTTCTAAAGCACATACTAGTTTAGCAAAAGAAATGGAAAGAGATATATTACTTTTATATTTTTTAGGAAACTTTCAACTTTACGTTACAAAAAATCATTTAGACATTAGCGTTACTAACCAAGTATATCAAGAAGATTCATCAGAAGAAATCGTTAGCAAGAGAACTTATATAGATAATACAAAAAATCTATATAACAAACTATATCAATGTCTAAAATATTATGAGGAAGAACTAAATAGAAGAAACAGTATTGAGCTAAAAAGAAAATTACAAGAAATGATATTTACCCCAGTTGCCCAAGCACTACAGCGAGAAATAAAAATCGATGATAGAGAAGATTTTCTACCTAAGTAAACACATTACTGTTGATAACTATCTCATAGACAAAAAACCCCTGCTAGCTAGTACAGCGTCCATTTGATTTTGTCTGAGGAGGTGACGCCGGAGCCGGGGTCCCCGATGGCGAAGCCACGGGGTGGCGCAGGCGTCGGATCCCCGCAAGACAAATATCAAAATCACATGGATAACGTACTAGTTTATTTAGCTAACAGGGTTTTAAGGAAAGGAGCCTGGCGATAACCGACTTTGGCATAACCATACAGCTACACTATCATTGGCGTAAAGCAGTTTCACTTCTGAGTTCGAGATGGGAT
>Ga0155554_110_pt2 | contig 8008 bp, 5 predicted proteins | sample RifCSPhighO2_12_FD_107211 | JGI IMG/M metagenome (GOLD analysis project Ga0155554, IMG submission 107211) | Gammaproteobacteria bacterium RIFCSPHIGHO2_12_FULL_41_20 | reverse complement strand
ACGGTGAGCTGATCCTTCGCTAACGCTCAGGATGACAATTTAATAGTTTAATTGCCAAATTGTCATCCTGAGCGTTAGCGAAGGATCAGCTCACCGTCTTCAGCGAACCCCTGTAACAAAGTGCGAAACTCCTGATAGAGTGAGTGTCTAAATGGAAAACGCAGTCAGGCGTCAGGTATTGTTTTATGATGTGACCGCGCCGTTTAATTATACGTATGCAACATTACAAGAGCGCGCATTAGGTGGCGTAGAGGCAACAGTATTACGCGTCGCACATGCGTTGAGTTGCTATCATGATGTATATATTGCACAACGAGGCCGACTGGTATTAGAAAACCAGTTTGCTCAAGGAGTGCATTATGTTTCCCTAGTAACGGCAAATCAACTCCATCCTGATGTTGTGGTGTTATTGCGACAATCTAATTGGCTTGAGCGAATAGGTGAATTATTCCCTGCTGCGCAGCATTATTTTTGGATGCATAATTTGCCACCGAAAAATCTATCTGCCAGCCTTCCGGCGCTTGTAAAATATGGGTATGAAATTATTGCGGTTTCACAATTTCATCGCAAAGAAATAGAAAATAGATTGCGACCTTGGTATAGCAAATTTTCGCGTTATCGGCAAGCTTCTACACCTGTTTCCGTGATTTATAATCCTATAGAAGATGAGCTTGTCCCTGATACAAATATAACGTGGAACCCGCAGCAAATGATTTCACTGTGTGCACCTTATAAAGGATTGACCATGACGTTGGATTTGTTTGATAAGGTATTGGCATTATTTCCACAAACACAATTACTTGTATGCTATCCCTATGGGGAGTTAGATAAGTCAATGCTTGCAAAGAATGTGCAGGTTCTTGGGATGATTGCGTATTACCAGATGATTCAATATGTGAGAAGTTCATTTTGTGTATTTTATCCGCAAACTAGTCGAGTAGAAACATTTGGTTTGATTTATGCGCAATCAAATGCGGTAGGTACACCCGTATTGGCGCATGATTTTGGGGCAGCTAGCGAAGTGTTAAACAATCCTGAACAATTGGTTGATGGGCGTGATGTAAAAAGTGTTTTGGACAAATTAACAGCGTGGCATTTAGCTCGGCCTATTGTGAGTGCCAAACATGCATTTCGATTAAGCCAAGTGACACAGTCTTGGTTACAACTTTTAGCGCCAGAAGGACAGAATCAGTGAAACGATCTACTAGTACCCAGTATGGGCAAGATTCAATGCTATAATTATATTGATATTAAACCAATGGTAATCAATTATCATTATGATAATAAAGAAATTTTTTTTTGCTGTGCTTTTAGGGTTGTTTGTTTTCATTGTTATTCCTGCCCATGCTAGTAGTACGAGCACCCCTAATCTTGGTTCTAACATTTATGCTGCAGCGCAAACAACTGCTACGGCAGTACCTGATACCGCTTCTTCTGTCGCTGCAGCGACTCCTGCATCAACTCCGTCTGCGCAACCTCAAGTAGTAGGGCATGTAGTTTGGGTGAAGGGAAGTTTTAAAGCAGAAGTGCCAGGTCAGTCATCACGAACATTGCAACGTCAATCTGTGATTTATTTACATGATACATTGACCACAAGCGCCAGCAGTCAAGCGCAAATTGTTTTTACTGATAATAGTTTGATGGTATTTCGGCCACAGACAGTTTTTCGCATTGACAATTATCACTTCGACACAAAAAATCCAACGGCAAAGAATGGAAAATATGGGATGAAATTAGTCAAGGGAGGTTTGCGAACCGTGACAGGTTGGATAGGTAAATCCCAACCTGATAATTATAAAATTAATACACCAGTAGCAACGATAGGTGTACGTGGCACAGAATTTTCGGTGTTTTTTGGCGAGGATAAAAAGTTATCTGTACAACTCAAAGTAGGTAGTCTAAAAATTGGTAATGCAGCTGGTACAACTGTGCTAGATTTACGCACCAATAAAGTGTTTGCTGAAGTCGCTTCTGTTGCTCAGCGGCCAATAGTAGTGCAGCAACAGCCTGCCGTTTTTAAAAATGAACCTACTTTAGTACCTGCTACTTCACCGGGTACGCCAGCAGTTCCTTCTGGTCCTGTTAGTCCAGCAGCAGAGAGTAGCAGTCAACAAGCTCAACCTGCTAATGCGGGAGAAGAGGGCAGTGCTGGTGGTGCGGAAGGTAGCAAGGCAGGCAGTGGAGAGGAAAGCCAAGCTAGTGGCGGTGAAGCTAGCAGCAAAACGGGTGAAGAAGGAAAGCCAGTAGAAAGCAGCAGTACGGCTGATGAAGAAGCGCAGGTAGAAAGTAGTAGTAAAAGCGATAAGGGTGATGAGGACGATCAGCAGGCAAGCGATGATGCAGGCGGGGGAGGCGAGGCGGCCGGCGGCGATGGGGGTGAAGGTGGTGGAACAGATAGCGCAAGCGGTGGTGAAACGGGCACGACGCAGTCAGGTAGCGATGACAGCGGTGGTAAAAAAGCTGGGGGTGGAGGTGAAACGAAGTCAGGTGGTGGAGAAGCGGGTGGTAAGTCAGGGGCAACAACCAGTACTGGTGCTGCAGCAACGGGCACTGGAAGCAGTGGAACCATCGGTAGCCCTAGCACTACTACCACGGGGGGTGAAATAAAAGCCCCGGCAAAGTCTGTCGCACCAGCACCAAATGCTGCACCTAAAGGTCCCGTGGATTCATTCTGTATGTAGAAGCTAAGCCTGAGCGCGAACCCCTATTTTATTTCGTTGTATGCGTATAAATACCGTCCCAATCAGTGGGGGGCGGGGTTTGTTGAAAGTGTGCGATACGCTCTAAGTACAAAGGATATAGTTTTCGCTGCGGGTTTTTAGCCTGTAACTGTTGAAATAATAGCTCTGCTTGTTTCCAGGCTTGCTGAAAATAATATTGCAAGGCTTTTTCATGTAGCGCGAGTTCTTGTGTTAATTCCAAGGTGGCAGCGGTAGCAAGACATAAGGGCTCATAAATATGAATACCTAATTTTTTACCTTTTACACGCACCCGATCTAACAGCTGAAAAGTAAACTGAGATTGATTTTTCTGTGTTGTTTCCGTAGCAATAATATGGGCACCATAATATTTTGTTAGCCCTTCAACCCGTGATCCTAGATTGACAGCATCGCCAAGTACGGTGTAATTACGGCGGAATTGTGAGCCCATATCACCGACACTCATGATGCCACTATTTAGTCCAATGCCAATATGTACTTCCGGCCATTGCTTCTCTTTAAATATAGGTTCTAATTCTTTTACCTTATGTTGCATGTCGAGCGCAGCCATAATTGCATGTTGAGCATGTTGTCTATCTGTCAATGGTGCACCCCAAAAAGCCATAATCATATCGCCGACGTATTTATCTATCGTGCCTTGGTGCTTAAATATAATTTCTGTCATGGGAGTAAAAAAGGCGTTTAACATGGCTTTTAACTCCGCTGCTGTTAAGCCTTCTGATAGGGTAGTGAAGCTACGAATATCTGCGAATAATACCGTCATTTCTTTATCTTCCCCGCGTAAACTATCTTTACCAGGATGTTTTAACATTTCATCAATGTGTTTAGCCGGGACGTATTGACCAAACATCGATTTTAAATACTCGCGGCGGCGGGACTCGAATAAATAACCATAGAGAGTGTTTAAAATGGCGATGGCTAGTAATAAAAAAGTAGGAATCAGTGGAGATAAGATTAGTCCTGTAGCTGCCCATATAGAGTTAGCAATAAAAAATAGGATAGGCGGAATGCAAAGGATGAGTATGCATAAGATGCGCGGGCCGAGAAAAGGGAAAAACACTGAGGCAACCGAGCCTAACACAATAACAAGAACCAATATAGCACCAAAAGCCCACGCGGGCTGATAGGAAAAGCTATTAGTTAAAATTCCTTGTACTAGTGAAGCTTGTATTTCTACACCAGGATACGGAGTACCAATTGCTGTTGCTTTTAAATCTCCTAGCCCTGTTGCAGAAGAGCCAATGAATACAATTTTTCCTGTGAATGCATCAGCTGGAACTTTGTCATGTAAGACATCTATCGCTGATATATAAGGAAAGGTGTAACTTTTACCAATAAAGGGAATAAGTACTTGTCCGTCTTCATCCGTAGGGATAATGTTTTGTCCGAACTGGATGCCCTCTAATTGTTTGGTTTTGTCATATAATGGCGTAACAAGTTGAATATCTTGTCCTAAATACAAGCGTGCCGCTTCTAAAGCTAAGGAAGGATAAATACCTTGTTGATATTCCATAACTAATGGAGCTCTGCGAATAATGCCATCCCGATCAGGAAAAACATTCAAAAAACCAGTATATTTAGCTGCTTGCATTAAAATAGGGATATCGCTTAAGTAGCCATTGGCAATAATTAACTGTAGCTGCTGTGAATCTTCTGCTGAAAGAGTTAATAAAGGGGGTGGCAGTGCTCCGGTGGTTTGTGATTGGAAAGTAAACGTCATGCCGAGAACGGCGCTTGTTTTAGCAAGTGCATTAGCAAAAATAGCATCGTTATCAAAATGCGGTTTTGTTTGATTAAGCAGGGATGTGATAGTCGGCGTTAATAATTTTTGTTGTTGCAATTCTTGTAAAACAAGGGTGGCTGCATTATTTTCTGCTTCGGGAAATAACACATCCAATGCAATAATAACGGCACCTTGCGCTTGTAACTTATCAACTAATGCGGCAAGAATGTTACGAGGCCAAGGCCAATGTCCAATAGCCTTTAAGCTTTTGTCATCAATATCCACGATCGCAACCCAATTTTCTTTTAGTGCATGCTGATGGGTAAAGATATGTGCTTCTAATTGTAAGTCATAAGCGAGATTATCAATGCGTCGTACAATTTTACGTGGTTCGGAGGTGAGCATGACCCATATAGTAAAAACAACTAAAAGGAAACCAAGCAGTATAGGAATCCATTTGCGCATGATGCATCCTTTTTTTGTCAGATTAGCTTATCGCTACGATTTCAATTACCGGATCTAGGATTATCCTAAAACCGCGGTTAATACCGTGAATCAATCGCCATTTCTAGGATAATAGCAGTTACTCTGGGTAGGGTGGAACTTCTGATTTACCGAAGAGCTTAGGGTATATGCAAAGGTCATTAACCAAGCTATACTGTACAGATATTAAATATAACTTAGGAATTGTACAATGTGGGCGCGGACTATCGAAAAAGAACTACGGACGGCAGCAAGCGAATATCCTGTTGTTACTATTATAGGTCCACGGCAATCGGGAAAAACGACCGTAGTCAAAAAAGTATTTCCCAAAAAAGCATATGCTAATTTAGAGGCAATGGACATCCGTGCTTTTGCGGAAACGGATCCACGTGGATTTTTACAGCAATACCCTAAGGGAGCTGTATTAGATGAGATTCAACGTGTTCCTCAGTTACTTTCTTATATCCAAGTAGATGTGGATGCAAAGAAACAACGCGGTCGATTTATACTAACAGGTAGTCACCAGCTGTCTTTGCATGAAAAAATTAGTCAATCCTTAGCAGGAAGAACTGCTATTTTAAGTTTGCTACCTCTTTCAATAAGCGAATTATCAGCCGCAGGGTTCGACTTGAGCTTGAATGACTATTTGTTGAATGGATTCATGCCTAGAGTTTATGCAGACCAATTAAATCCTACTAAAGCTTATCGCAACTATGTGCAAACGTATATTGAGCGTGATGTAAGGCAGATGCAACAAATAAAGGATCTAAAGGTTTTTCAAAATTTTTTAAAACTTTGTGCTGGCCGGATAGGCAGTGTGTTGAATCGCGAGAGCTTGGGGAATGATACGGGTATTTCTGGTAATACGGTAAATCAGTGGCTGTCGGTGTTGGAAGCTTCATTTATTCTATTTCAATTGCCGCCTTATTTTGAGAACTTTGGCAAACGAGTTATTAAAGCTCCCAAACTATATTTTACTGATGTAGGCTTGGCAACTTATTTGCTTGGCATTGAGAGTCTTGAACAGTTAGCGCGGGATCCATTGCGTGGTTTTTTAGTAGAAAATCTGGTTATTTTGGAGTTGATAAAGGCAAGATTAAATCGAGGGTTAGAGCCTAATTTATATTACTATCGGGACAATCATAAGAATGAAGTAGATGTTGTTTTTAAGCAATCACATAATCTTATTCCTATTGAAATTAAGGCTGCACAAACGTTTATGCCTGAGCAATTAAAGGGACTATTATTTTATCTGCAGCTAGCGCAAAAACGGGCTGCACGGGGGTATTTAATTTATACGGGTGAGCATCAACAGGATGTAGGGAAAGTGACAATCATGAATTACAAACACTCTGCAGAGATTGTGTTGCAAAAAATATAGAGGCTATTAACGAATCTTAGGGTCTGTTTACAATTCAAACCTCGATCCCCTCTTTTTGCAGCTGAGGTTTGAATCGTTGTACTAGGTTATCTAATTGCAATTCGTTGTTGGACTTAGCTTACTAAAGCTAGCAGTATCTTGCTGAGACTGGCCTTGTAGCATTTGTACCACGTCTTGTACGATAGCTTGCGCGGAAGGCAATGCACTATCTGCGCTGGTTTCTGATGATGAAGAATCATCAGAATCACTCGATGAAGAATCAGAAGAGCTATCGGATGAGGAGTCTGAGGAGCTACTCGATGAGGAATCAGAAGAGCTAGTTGTAGAGCTTGATGAGGACGAGCTACTCGATGAGTTAGCAGACGACATGATCGAGTTAGTCATAGCGGAAACGGAAGCGGTGGTGTTATTGATGGTAGCTGATTCGCTGCCGGAATACGTGGTTGTGATATCCCCTGAATAAGCAGAAGAACTAAATCCCACAAAAGTGACGGAACTGCCATTAATGGTGGCTTGCCCTGTTGTGGGGTTAACAGTGGCGCCAGTGTTAAATGTCACTGTATCCTTACCACTGGTGCTGACGAAGGTGGAGAAGCCATTAAAGTTAGTGGGGTCATTTAGGTATCCCACAACGCCGCCGGTAAATACTAGACTATTAGATTTGTTAGGTAATTCTAAGGTACTTGCCGAGTTTACTTCTAAATTGTTTATATTTGAAAAGGTATGGATTGTTGTACCGCTGCTATTTTTTGCGGTACCGGCATTGGTGCTGGAAAGGACTAAGCTGACGGTGCCGTAGGAAGAATAATTGAGCGTATTGGTTGCACTGGTACCAGAGCCATTAATCGCGCCACCTAAGCTAGCACCGCTTGAAAAGGTAAACGTATTATTAGCAGTGCCACCGGTTAAGTTTTGCATTTTGCTGAAAGAGCCAGTGATGCCGGTTACTGTACCGGTATTCGCACCGGTAATAGACCAGCTATTGGCGACATTATCTGCAGTGAGGGTATTGGTGCCGCTGCCGCCATTGATGGATCCGGTGAGGGTGCCACCATTTAGGGTAAAGGCATCATTGCCAGCGCCACCAGTCAGGCTACCGATGTTGGAGAAGGTAAAGGTACCGCTGACGCCAGTGATGCTGCTGAGGCTACCACCATTGCTGGCGCTTACGGTCCACGTCTGTGAGTCACCCGTATCGAGAGTGAAGCTATTGGTTCCCGAAGAGGAGCCATTTATTGCGACGTTAGCAAGGTTAAGTGTGCCACCAAGGGTGAAGCCATTACTGCCACTAGAGCCAGTGAAGGTGAGATTATAGCCGCCGCTGACACCATTATTAGCAGAGATATCACTACCGCTAGTGAGTGTGGTGTTGGCGCCTAAGGTGATGGCATTGTTATAGGTTTGTGCACCGGTAGTGGTAATGGTACCGCCATTGATGGCAGTAGTACCGCTGGCATTGGTGGTTAAGCTAGTGCCGCTCAAGGTGCCAGAGAGAGTGGTAGTGCCGGTGCTATTGAAGATGATAGCAGCGAGAGCGTTAGTGGCACCGATGTTGCCGGTGTAGGTTTGTGCGCCGGAACCGGTGCTGACGGTTAAAGCCCGTGCAGTGCTAGAGCTACTGTTTAAGGTAGAGTCAAAGGTGACAGCGCTATTGGTAGTGGTGAGGGTGGTATCAGCCCCTAAAGTAACAGCGCCATTGTA
>Ga0155554_111_pt1 | contig 8049 bp, 5 predicted proteins | sample RifCSPhighO2_12_FD_107211 | JGI IMG/M metagenome (GOLD analysis project Ga0155554, IMG submission 107211) | Gammaproteobacteria bacterium RIFCSPHIGHO2_12_FULL_41_20 | reverse complement strand
GGCTTTTGGGGGGGGCGGGGCGCGACGCTTTGGAAAATTTATGTCGAGCAAAAACAGAGAGCTTATCGAAATTATGCAGCGAGTTGCGATGCGAGCCTCTCATCAAACGCCATCGCGTCAGCTGAGGTGCACTCTTCTCTAGCCGGATGTTGAGAAAGATGGTTTATCGAGATAGGAGAACTGCAATAAGTTACCCACAGATTCTGTGGATAACTTTGTGAGTAAGACTCTAAAAACCTGGTAACAAATCTATAAGATGGAATATAGCATCTAGTGTGCTTGTGTGGAGCATGCATGAAATTTATTATTAATCATCGCATTAAATCTAATAAAGGAAAATTCCAGCTAAACATCAGCGGACATGTAGACAATAATTCACATTTTTTTACGCTGTGTACAAATACTTACACTCCGCCGCAAAATTTCAGCAAAAACTTAACCCTACAAGGGTTTTGCTGACCTGGAAAAGGCAGTTGGAGGTTAAAAAACTCCTCAGGAATTATTATAAAAACATCTATCCTGAGGAGTAAAAGTTAAGTTACGATTTCGATTTTTCTGAAGTTGTTCCGCAAGATTCGCTACAAGATTTTCCACACCGGCAGCATAAAAACAGATTATAAAACCAGCCTGAGAGAAAGCCGAAGATAAAACCACCGATAAAACCCCAAATTGCTCCAGCTATACCTCCCATTAAACTAGAAGAATATCCGTAATATATTGCCGAATATTGTTCGATGAGAAGAGTGCCATACCCCCAAAACCACCCAGCCCAAGCTAAAAGGAGCATAAAAATAGCACTTACTACACCAAACGCCAACCCTAGCGAAACTGCGCAAAGACAACACATACATTTACCTTTGCTCATCATAGTCATACCCTCCATTTAATCCTTTCCTTTTAAGTATAGATGAAACAAAATAATGATGGTTTCCGTAATGTATTAATTAATAAGTAAAATAATAAAAATATTCAGCCCATGACAGTGCAGCCTTTCTCATAATCTAAGATTCGGCGGTTGCAATCTACTGCGAGCGCTTAAGCGATTAAGCGCTCGCAGTAGATTGCAACCGCCGAATCTAGGATAATAAGATAAACAGGAGTAATCGCTGTAACAGATCATTTGTGCCCCGCTTGTCCTAAGCGTCAGCGAAAGATCTGTATCCTTATGACAAAAGTGTACAGATCCTTCGCTAACGCTCAGGATGGCAGCACAGGACAACAAGTAAGGCTGCTTCCAGCGCAACTCTTAATAGAGTGAACCCGCATGAATAACAACGAATTTGCCATATTAAAACCAGAACTAAAAAATTATCTGACTGATGCGCAAATCAAAACCATAGAAGAAGCGTATCTCTTTGCTAAAACCGCGCATGGCAGCCAAAAACGTTATTCTGGGGAACTCTACATCACGCATCCTATCGCTGTTGCCTTGATTCTCGCCCAAATGCGCATGGATCCTGCCACTATCATGGCGGCCATTCTTCATGATGTCATTGAAGATACCCTTGTCGATAAAAAAGAACTTGCAGAACGTTTTGGAAAAGAAGTAGCTGATCTGGTTGATGGTGTAACCAAGTTAACACAAATTCATTTTGAAGATTATTTACAAGCACAAGCAGAAAACTTTCGTAAAATGGTCATGGCCATGGCGCGTGATATACGCGTCATTCTCATTAAACTTGCCGATCGATTACATAATATGCGCACCCTACGTGGCTTACCTTATGAAAAACGTCGGCGCATTTCCAAGGAAACATTAGGTATTTTTGCGCCGATTGCTAATCGTTTAGGTATGCATGCTTTTCGCGTCGAGTTAGAAGACTTAGGGTTTGCAGCACTTCATCCGCTACGTTACCGTATTCTCAAAGCCGCAGTGACAAAAGCACATGGTAATCGTCAAGAAATCATGGAAATGATAGACAAAGAAATCCGTTACGCTCTTAGGAAATTCAATATTCCTTCTGCAACACTCTCGGGACGTGAAAAACATTTATATAGCATCTATAAAAAAATGCATGAGAAACATTTATCTTTCTCGGAAATCATGGATGTCTATGGGTTTCGAGTAATCGTTGATAAAATGGATACATGTTATCGTATATTAGGCATATTACATAATCTCTATAAACCTATTACACAACGTTTTAAAGATTATATTGCTATTCCCAAAGCCAATGGCTACCAATCTCTGCACACCACCTTATTTGGCCCTTATGGTGTCCCCATTGAAGTGCAAATTCGCACTGAAGAAATGCATAAAATGGCGGAAAATGGTATCGCTGCGCATTGGCTATATAAAACTGAAAAGAAAACTCTTGATGATGCACAACTACGCGCAAAAGAATGGTTAAAAGGTGTTTTAGAATTACACCAAAGTGCAAAAAATTCTTTAGAATTTATTGAAACAGTAAAAACAGAATTATTCCCTGATGAAGTCTACGTTTTTACTCCCAAGGGTACCATTATTGAATTACCCGCCGGCGCAACCGCCGTTGATTTTGCTTATGCTATTCACTCTGACATTGGTAATACGTGTGTTGCCACTAAGTTAGATAAACGTCTTGCTCCTCTCAGTACGCCGCTAGAAAGTGGACAACAAGTAGAAATCATTACTGCTCCGGGTGCTCTACCCAATCCTGCATGGCTAAATTTTGTTGCTACTGGTAAAGCAAAAAGTAATATCAAGCACTTTCTAAAAAAACAGCAACGTGAAGAATCCATAGAATTAGGTAAACGCTTAATTGAAAAATCCTTGCAAAGTTTCAATCTACATTTAGAACAAATTGCCGCACCGCAGATAGAACAAGTCGTAGCACATCTCAAACTGGATTCTATACAACACTTATTTGAAGAAGTGGGGATGGGCAATCGCATGGCATTATTAGTAGCCAAACAAATTGCCAAATCCGCAGGGCTCACCGCAACTACAGAGCACGTTACTTTACCCTTATTACAACCGCTAGCGATTAAAGGCACAGAAGGATTTGTTATCAACTATGCCAAATGTTGTCGTCCTATTCCTGGCGACCCCATTGCTGGTTTAATAAAAACAGGACATGGCATTGAAATCCATGTTGAATACTGTCCCGCGCTAGAAAAACACCGTTCACAACCAGAAAAATACGTGGCACTACGTTGGGAAGAAGGGATTCAAGGTGATTTCTCTGTGGATTTACGTGTGGATATTCTTAATCAACGCGGCAGCTTGGCAGCATTAGCCTTAGCCATTTCTAGTACGGATTCAAACATAGAAAACATTCGAGCTGAGGAATACGACCAACGTTTTTTTGTCGCTAATATGACGGTAACGGTAAAAAATCGCACCCACTTAGCCCGGGTTTTGCGCAGTATTCGTAAGGCTAAAAATGTAACTCGCGTTGTACGTCATAAACCGTCTTTCCCGCGCACACCGTAGTGACCACATTATAATCCTCATCTAATACAACTAAATCTGCAATTTTTCCTGGCGCAATACTGCCACGCTGCTGAAACATGCCCAACAACTTCGCAGGATTCTCAGATGTTAATTTTATCGCCTCTAATAAAGAGCACTGCGTAAATGCCATAAAATTACGTAGCGCTTGTGACATCGTCAACGTGCTGCCCGCTAAGGTACGATCCGCCAATCTCGCTATCCCTTCTTGTGTCACATGCACAGATTGGCCACCTAATTCATAACACCCTTCACCTAAACATTGTGCGCGCATGGCATCGGTTACTAATACTAATTGCTGTGCACCTTTCATTTTCCAAGCTAATTGCACAATTGCAGGATGTAGATGCACGCCATCGACAATCAATTCAGCAGTAATCTGTTCGGACAATAATAATGCCCCTAACACACCCGGTTCACGGTGATGTAATCCGCGCATGGCATTAAATAGATGTGTCCCATAACATCCCCCCTGGGCAATCGCTGCCATAGTCTGCGCATAATCGGCATTCGTATGTCCAATAGCAGGAATAATATCTTGCTGCTTAAGATATTGTATTAACTCTAACGCTCCAGGTTGTTCTGGTGCCAAGGTGACAACTCGAATAGTATCCGGTACTTGTCGTTGCCATTGTTGAATTAATTCTATATTAGGCAATATCATGGATTCGCTACGTTGTGCACCTGCTTTAGCTGGAGCAAGAAAAGGCCCTTCTAAATGCACACCAAGAATACTGGCTCCTGACTGCGCAGCTTGCATACATTGATGCACATTGAATAATGCTGCTGTAATGGTAGGTATATCTGCAGTCATCGTCGTCGCTAAATATGCTGTCACTCCTGCCGCAACCAACGCCTGATTAATTTTCGCTAATGCAGCGGGTGAGGCATCCATGACATCACTGCCTTTTGCACCGTGAATATGTAAATCAATAAATCCAGGAGCAAGAAAATAATGTTCGGGAAACTCAATACATTGTGCTGGCATGAAACGCTGCATATCAGCTTGTGGAATGACGGCTTGAATAAGGCTGTTCTCTGCAACAACAGCATAGCGTGCATGACTAGACTGTTCGGTTAATACATTCAAGCCGTAAAATATAGAACGCATAGTATTCCTTGTGATTATTCAGCAGAACTCCTGTAACCATTGCTACTTTTTGCTCGAATCAAATCCAGTGCGCCTTGGCAAGCATCACCTTGCGGCGCGACTAAACGCTGGCGTAGATTTAAACTTAAATAAGGCAAAATAAATGGTGCCATACCGCCCACTAAACAACAAGGTAACACACCAGCTTGCTTTGCTAAAGCAGCAGCAATGTCATCAATATAGTTTGCTGCAGTTTGTAATAAGGTCACCGCTACCTCATCACCTGTTCCCGCATAGTGAAGCACTAATGGCACAAGTTGTGCGAATTCTGTTGCATTAGCGTGATTAGCCCAGGCGACAAGTTGCGATTGCGTTTGTGAGAATTTATCCCAGATTGCTTGTATTAATGGAGAAGACAGGCCACGATCATCTAACCATTTCAATGTTAAACGCGTTGCAGCTAAGCCTAGCCAAGCTCCACCCCCCTCGTCATCATGCGGAAATCCCCAACCAGCAACCCGAAAATGCTTTCCCTGTAAAGTCTGGTATCCGATCACCCCTGTCCCCACTACAATAATGGCACCATCCTTACCACCGTGCGCGCCTAAGCAAGCAATATGCGCATCTGAAACTAACTCTATAGTTGTAAATGCATGAGGGCGAGCTAAATAGGCTTGGCAAGCTGCTGGAACTTCACTCCCTGCTAACCCTAAGCCCGCATGGAAACGATAATTTGCATCATCTAGTGATAGCCTAAGTGGTTGTAAAATTTTAGTTAATGCATCATAAATAGAATGCCAAGCTTGATCTACTGATAAACGAATATTAGCTGGCCCGCTACTAGCTTGACCAAGTACCTGCCCTTCACTATCCACTATGCGTACTGTTGACTTAGTTCCGCCACCATCTACACCGACAAAAATATCTTTAGTCAAGTCATACTCCTATTATCCTGAAAATCAAGGATCAATAAATATACTCAACCTCTGTACACGACAAATCTCTCTTCCTATTGTGGACTAATTTAGTATAGAATGGTAATTTGGTGTATATAAAATAACCATAATCAATGCCATCATCATAAACATCGTCCCAATAACCTGTGCGGTGAGGAGTGTTTTATGAAAGTCATATATTTTCAAATCCCATCGTCTATAAAATATCTTTATTCAGGTAACTTCACTGTTTATTTTGACGATAATGCCCTAGAATGGCAAATTCCCAGGCCTACCACTCCAGCAGAAGAAGATCAGTTGTATGAAGCCATTGCTCGTACAGTAACAAACCAATTACTAGAAGGACTCATAGACCGCTACTGCCCGCATATCCGTATTATTAAAGCATATAAAAATCCCGATGGCACTTATACCATTTTCACTTATGCCCAAGCCACTTATACTCCTTATTATAACATGCCAGTCAACCTAGCTAATGCATCAACCAACAGAATAACAGCTAGAGATGATTTTGATCATGAACATCGTGATAACATTACTGAAGCACACGAGAGCTTTCCCGTAGCTCATCTAAGCATAAAGAAAAGCATTGCAGAAAGTTATTTTCGTATATTTAGACGTCGCTTACAAACGGCACTTACAAATATACCGTATCAAGACTTTATACCAGGCCCTGCAACTATGCCTGCTACCGTTTTAACCCCGGGAGTGGATGCATTAGATAAGCCCCTATCTCGAGACGACGACACCTGCACCCAGCACTGCAAAACCATGATACTCGCGTTACAGTATGCGGTTAACACACAACATAAACCAAGCCTGCAGCGCTATCGTTGTTTAGATCAACGTTATCGGATTAGTTTAGCTGCTATCAAAGAACGATCTAGTATACCTCGGTATGCAGAAGCACTCAGCCAATCATATAGAACCACTGATACAGTAGACACGGGCATGGCATTGCTAAACGAGTGTGAACGATCTTTAGATGACTTGTTATTGCAAGCGACAACCCACATTAAAGAGGAATACCAAAAATATTTACAAACTCGTAGCCTGCTAGTCGCACAGACAATAAATAAATTTATATTCTGGGCTATCTATACGGTGGCAAGAGAAAGTTATACGAATTTATTAAAAGAAAACTGGGGAAAACCTGAGCTTGCAGCTAGAATACAAGAATTCAACCTAGCGTTTATTGGGATCGCACAAGCAGACGACTTGTATCGCTTATCATTTTTCAATGAAATTCATCCCAATTTATTCTCAGAATCCGCAGACCAAGTGCAACAACGTATCAATATTTGCTTACAACAATGCAATGGCATTACAATAAAAAATAATAACCTGCAACAAGTAATCATTGCACGCTTAACCCAATTACTCACACAACCTGAGTTTCAAGCTTTAAATAGCCCTGGTTTTGCTATAGATAAAGGGACATTCCATTGGCAGAAGAAACCAGATGTTAGTGGCATGTGCATGCAAACAGCCACCGCTCTAAAAGATCAGTTCGACATTCTGCTGCAACAACGCGTCAACACCTTAGGAAAAGATTTTCCTGATAATGCCCGTGCAATAGCAGAAGCAATGAGTAAACTAGCAATCTCAGTTCACCAACAAGAAGAAAGGTTACAACAAGTTAAAGACGAGTTAGCTAATGCCGATGCAGCCTTTCAAAAAGCCACTCAAGAAAAAATCGACGCTATCGATACCAAATTATTACACTTAACTGCTCAGCAACCTAATGCAATTCTCGACGCCACCATGCAATGCATGAAAGCTAGCTTACGAAATATCAAGACTCAAATAGGCTTGGAAAGAGACGTGTGCACTGCCAAGCTTGGAAAATTTCCTGAACGATGCCAAACTTGCTCAAACATAGACGAAATTGCAAACCTGGCTGACGATATAACCCAATCTCAAGACGTTATAGAACATTATAGTGGACTTATTCAATTTCAATACGATACCGCACTCAATTATTACCAAGTTGCTACATTGTATTTAACTCTTGATGCCGCAGTAACTACAACCATACAAGAACTACAGCAACAGTCTCAACAATTAGATAATGCTCGCGAATTACAAACTGAAATCGCAGAGAAAATTCAAAAGCTAGTCAAACAACTGCGAGAACAGCAAGACTGGTTAACAAAAAAACTCACCACGGATACCGACGTCAGTCTAGCTAAAATGATTGAAACCTTGGAAACCTCACTCAAAGAGGTACAACAACTATTAACGGTTAGCCGGGCAACCATGCAAGAATATTTAGCAAAAGCAACGCAACGGCCTGCAGTATCCGTTGCAACATCTGGGCTCGGCACTTTCTCTCCTCACCAACCTGTAGAAAATAGCAGAACCACCGCTGCTGCCAGTGCTCTCGCCTCCTCTCCTTGACCCGTAGGGTTAGACAGAGAAGAGAAAAAACATTAGGGGCTGTTGACAATTCAAGCTGTCATCCTGACTCGCAAATCTGTCATCCTGAGCGCAGCGAAGGATCACTATCAAGTTCAAATCCACTATGATGAGAATATCTATGAAAAATTATTATGTTTATATTTTGTCTA
>Ga0155554_107_pt1 | contig 8818 bp, 10 predicted proteins | sample RifCSPhighO2_12_FD_107211 | JGI IMG/M metagenome (GOLD analysis project Ga0155554, IMG submission 107211) | Gammaproteobacteria bacterium RIFCSPHIGHO2_12_FULL_41_20 | reverse complement strand
TAAATTGTCATCCTGAGCGTTAGCGAAGGATCAGCTCACCGTCTTCAGCGAACCCCTGTAACAAAGTGCGAAACTCCTGTCTATAACAGATAAACTTAGGATTATACGACTCTTTCCCTAAGGTCCTGTATTTACCTGACCATTTCTGCAATTAATGCTAAGATACATGCCATGATAAAATGGTCAGATCATATAAAAGAAGGCTTGCGCAGTCTATATTTTTCTAAGCTGCGCTCAACACTCGCATTGCTAGGTATCCTGGTTGGCACAGCTTCCGTGGTTGCCATGGTACTAGGCGGAGAATTGGCTACCCAAGAAGCCTTACGACAATTTAAAACCTTGGGTACCGATTTATTAGCCCTATCCATTAACACTGCACAAGAAGAATCAGCTACTGCAGAACAAAGCAATGTATCGCTTGAACAAGCTTTAGCGTTACCTTCTGTCGATACACAAATCCTTCGCGTTGCGCCTTATACGCAACTCTATTATCCTACGCATTATAATGGCAAGCCATTAAATAGCACTCTCTTGGGTGTAACAGACAGTTTCGCACAAATCGTGCAAGTGAAATTATTGCAAGGGCGTTTTATCTCACCGTTTGATCGCTACAATTTTTATTGTGTTATTGGAAATCGTGTCTACGAAGAAATAAAAAAAGCAACCTATGCAAGCCCTCTAGGCCAACAACTGTATATTGGTAAAAATGTTTTTACTATTGTGGGGGTTGCTGCACCTTGGCAAGAAAATAGTTTTGTTTATGCCGATATTAATAACTCCATCATGTTGCCATTATTAGCATCAACCATGATAAGTAAATATGCGACGATTAATAACATTATTATGCAGCTTACTCCTCAAGCTAATATTGCTGATATTGAAGAGCATGTGACATATTATTTGCAGCAATCTCTAGGGAAAAAAGAATTCTTTTATCGCAGTGCAAAAGAGTTGATTGTAAAAATGAAAGCGCAAAGCCAAATCTTAACCGTTTTTCTAGGCTTGATTGGTAGCATCTCTTTGATTGTAGGCGGTATCGGTGTCATGAATATCATGTTGGTTTCTGTTGTGGAACGTCGTAGAGAAATTGGTATTCGCCTCGCTATTGGTGCAACACGCCGTGATATTGGTGCCTTATTTTTATTTGAAGCTATCATACTAGCTTTAGTTGGCGGTATTGCAGGCGTAACGCTGGGCATTCTCATTACCTATATTGTTGCCTCGGTATGGCATTGGCCCTTCCAGTTGTTTCTGCTCCCACCACTTACCGGATTTCTTGTTTCATCAATAACCGGCGTGTTTTTTGGGTTCTATCCTGCATTACGTGCCTCAAGGTGGGATCCAATTCAAGCACTAAGATCAGAATAAGGCCAGGAATTATCGCAAACTGTACTAAATCCAAGTCCCTTTTTCTTTATACCTTCGATCACAGCAGGTAATGCCGCAACCGTTTGTTCGCGCTTATCATAGCCGTCGTGCATTAAAATCACTTGCCGAGAATAAAGATTCTTCAACAGCCATGAGATAATTTTTTCTGTGCCGGGTCGGTCGTAATCAAAAGAGTTAAAACCCATTGGCACAGGTATGATGCCGTGATCACGGATATATTGCCGAACATGTGCATTCGATGCACCAAAAGGATAACGCAGGCATAGAGGTTTAAGCCCAGATACTTGCGTAATGACATTTTCCGCCTCGACGACCTCTCTATATAGTTGTGCATCAGATAATTTTGTCAACATCGGATGTGTCATCGAGTGACTGCCGACTGCGTGCCCTTCTGCCACCACTTGCTGTGCAATTTCCGGATAAAGCTTGGCATTACTTCCTACCATAAAAAAAGTGGCTTTAATATGGTATTTTTTTAAGATGGCCAGAATCTGCGGAGTATAAATAGGCGAAGGCCCATCATCAAAAGTTAATGCTACGGTATGCGGCGCCGCAATGGTTTGCGCAGGATTATCTGCTTTGGAAATACCTGTAAGCAATACACTGCTGATACACATGATGAAACTCAGTAGAGATTTCATTCTTTACCCTCCCTGGCCGCGACGTCCCTCATTTACATAAATAACGTGACACAGCTCTAATAAGCATCCTCTGATAAATATGTACTTCTCCCCTTCCATTGCTGTTCAGAGGAGTCTCTTAAAACGGCAACTCCAAATCCCCCCTCACCGACAACAACCAATGTCGAAATAATTCTTGAATACGCAGTAAAGCAGTCTCATCCTCAGCCTCAAACCGCAATATCAAACAAGGAGTAGTATTCGATGGCCTCACCAACCCCCAACCATCAACAAAATTAACACGTATACCGTCTATTGTGTTTATCTCTTCCGCACCAGTAAAGTTAGCCTGATCTATCAAACGCTGCATCAAGGAAAACTTTTCCTTTTCTACAACCGGAATTTTCATTTCCGGAGTATTAACGCTATCCGGAATTAAATTAAATAATGCATCACTTTCTGTCGTTTCATTGGCCAGAATCTCTAACAACCGTGCCCCCGCATAAATGGCATCATCAAACCCATACCAACGATCTTTAAAAAACAAATGTCCGCTCATTTCTCCCGCCAATAATGCTTGCGTTTCCGTCAGTTTTGCTTTGATAAAAGAATGCCCTGTTTTCCACATAATTGGCTGGCCACCATAATGGCGAATAAAATGCGCCAAATGATTCGTGCACTTCACATCATAAATAATTTTAGCGCTAGGATTATCTGCAAGCACTGATTTAGCAAACAACATCAGTAATCGATCTGGCCAGATGACTTTACCTTGTGACGTCACCACACCTAATCTATCCCCATCACCATCAAATGCTAACCCAACGTCTGCTTGGATTTCACGCACATATTGAATCAAATCTTGTAAGTTTTCTAATTGGCTAGGATCAGGATGATGATGGGGAAAGTTACCATCGACCTCACAATAAAGTTCATGTACTTCACAGCCTAATTGGCGATATAACCGCGCAGCCACTGCCCCTGCCACACCGTGTCCCCCGTCAATGACCAGCTTCAATGGACGTGCTAATTCAATATCATCCATTAATTGCTCGATATAATGTGCCACAATATCTATTTCACGTTGGCGACCTGCTCCTTGCAAAAACTGTTGTTTGATGATGCGCTGATAAAGACTCTGTATTCCTTCCTCTGATAGGGTTTCTCCACCCACCACCATTTTTAACCCATTATACTCAGGCGGGTTATGACTGCCCGTTAACATCACCCCTGAAGTGGTTTCCAGCAAATAAGTCGCATAATAAAGTAATGGTGTCGGTACCACCCCTAAATCAATCACATCGCAATCCGTTGCTACTAACCCTTTACTCAGTGCCGCAAACAAAGTTGGCCCAGATAAGCGCCCATCACGGCCAACGACAATACGTCGCTCACCAATTTCTTGTGCTAACGACCCTAATGCACGTCCAAGATCATACATGCTATTCTCAGTTAAGGTCTCACCTACAATGCCACGAATGTCATAAGCACGAAAAATTGAAGAATCAATTGACGGCTCGTTAACTTTCACATCTCGATCAAGTATCATTTAATTTTTTCCTGAATGTCCAAAACCACCTTCACCACGTTCACTCGCTTGAAATGCATTTACCACATTAAAATGGGCCCGCACAATAGGCAAAAACACTAACTGTGCAATACGATCGCCTGGCTCTATAGTATAAGCCTGATTACTACGATTCCAGCACGACACCATCAGCGGACCTTGATAATCCGCATCAATTAATCCCACTAAATTGCCAAGCACAATACCGTGTTTATGCCCTAAACCGGAACGCGGTAAAATCACCGCCGTCACATAGGGGTGACCGATATAAATAGCAATGCCCGTAGGAAGTAATTGAGTTGCTCCTGGCGATAATATTAATGTTGTTTCTAAGCAAGCTCGTAAATCTAATCCAGCAGAATCAGCTGTCTCATAGCGCGGCAAAGGAAATTCCTTGCCGATACGTGGATCAAGAATTTTCAACTGTATCGACGTAGACTGCAAACTTGGTGACAAGGGTACTTCTAACAATGTGTCTTGTTGCATATATATTTCCTGCTCATGATAGGGTCTATTGACAATTTAAATTGTCAATAGACCATAATTTTTTTGCGACTAATTCTACAATTTTTCTTGCTAGCTTCGATTTTTCCATTTTAGCTAGCGCATGTTGTTCTTCTTTTTCAATAAGCACCACCGTATTTTCATCGCTATCAAAACCAATACCGTTACCTACTTGATTAGCAATAATCATATCCAAGTTTTTCGCTATTAACTTTGCTTTTGCATGTATCAGTACATCGTGTGTCTCTGCAGCAAACCCTACTACATAAGGCTTCTGCGATAATCTTGCCACTTCAGCAATAATGTCAGGGTTACGTTCTAACAAGAGACACCGTTCTGCCTGTTGTTTAGGGATTTTCTGGTCCGCAATATGTTGGCAGCGATAATCTGCTACTGCTGCCACGCCAAAAAAAATATCCTGTCCCTGCACTTGTTGCATAACAGCTGCATACATTTCTGCAGCACTATTCACACTAATACAAGTCACTGCATATGGTTTAGCAAGATTAACCGGCCCACTAATCAAAGTCACCTCTGCACCAGCTTCTCTTGCTGCATCCGCTAATGCATAACCCATCTTCCCGGAACTGGCATTGCTAATAAAACGTACGGGATCGATCGCTTCTCGCGTTGGCCCTGCAGTAATAAGCACCCGTCGCCCTGACAGTATGCCAGTAGCAAAATAAGCACCCATTTTTTCAGCAATACTAATAGGCTCTATCATGCGACCTGGCCCTACCTCACCGCATGCCTGACTGCCTGCTACAGGACCCAAAATCTGTATATCACGACTTTGTAAGGCTTGCAGATTTGCTTGGGTTACGCTATTTTTCCACATGCATTGATTCATCGCTGGCGCAATAGCTATCGGTGCTTGGCTGGCTATACAGATTGTCGTTAATAAATCGTTTGCCATGCCATTTGCTAGCCGCGCGATAAAATCTGCGCTTGCAGGAGCCACGATAATCACATCTGCCCACCGGGCTAATTCAATATGCCCCATGGCAGCTTCCGCTGCGACATCAAATAAATTATCGTGCACGGGATAACCGGATACTGCTTGCAAAGTCAATGGCGTAATAAACCGCTTAGCATTTTCTGTCATGACAACGCGCACGCTTGCGCCTTGCTCACGCAACCGTCTAATTAAATCTGCGCTCTTATAAGCGGCTATGCCACCAGTCACGCCTACAATAATTTGCTTATTACGCAAATTACTCGTCATGTTGCTCTCTTCTCACTCTCTCGAAAGTAATCAATCATTCAGGAGTTTCGCTGAGTAAGAATAAGCTGTCATGCCAGCGAAGGCTGGCATCCAGTCCAATCAGGATAATGCTATCCCTGCTGGATGCCAGCCTTCGCTGGCATGACAGCTTATTCTTACTCAGCGAAACTCCTGTCATTGTAAAAGGGAAAGGGGGTCACTGACAAATATCGTTTGTATATTTTATAAGGAATCCTACTATTATGCCCATTACACACTGGCCAGAAGAAGATCGCCCACGGGAAAAATTACTACGTAAAGGCGCTGCATCTCTTACTAATGCTGAGTTGATTGCTATATTTTTGCACACCGGTATACGTGATAAAACTGCTTTAGATTTAGCCAAGGAGTTACTTTTAGAGTTTGGCAGTTTGAAAAGACTCCTCAATGCCAGTGCGGTAGAATTCTGCCAAAAACCCGGGCTAGGGCAAAGTAAATATGCCTCATTAAAAGCCGCTCTCGAATTAGCCCGACGCCATCAAGAAGAAAATGTACAGATAGGAAAAATATTAAACAATAGCAATATTACTAGGCGATTTCTTGGCTCCAAACTACAGCATCACCAAGATGAAGTTTTCGTCTGTCTTTTTCTGAATACCCGTAATCAAATGTTAGCTTATGAAGAGTTATTTCACGGCACTTTACATGAGGTACATATATACCCACGCACCCTGGTCAAACGTGCAATTATGCACAATGCTGCCAAAGTCATTCTGGCGCACAATCATCCCTCTGGACACCCTAGCCCTAGCCAAGCCGATCGAGATATCACCCTCTTACTAAGCAATGCATTAGCTCTTATTGATGTGCATATTGTGGACCATATTATCATTGGAGCAAACGAGTACTTCTCATTTGCGGAGGCAGGATTAATAAGTTAACCGCGATATACTTTGCACAATCGGCTACCAGCAGTTCCGCTAACACTGTTATCCTGAGCGTCAGCGAAGGGAGAGGGGTCAGACCCCGACAAAACTGCGGGGTCTGACCCCTCTCCCTTTCTTTATTCACCGAATTCCTGATCGGCTACACTAAAAGTTGCTCTGTAACGCAATATCTGTTATAAGAAGCACCTTGCTTTTAGCGCAATTTATGAATAAAAAGGTAGATTTTTTCATGACAAGACAATGCCCTATTACCAAAAAACGGCCCATGGTGGGAAATAATGTATCCCACGCTAATAACAAAACTAAACGGCGTTTTTTACCTAATTTACAATATCATCGCTTTTATTTAGAAAGTGAAAAGCGCTATATACGGCTACGTGTAAGTACACGAGGCATGCGCATTATTGATAAGCATGGCCTTGAAAATGTATTAAAAAATCTAGCCCTACGTGAACAAATTTCTGCTTAAGGAACAACTGTGTTATGCGTGAAATTATTAAAATGGTCTCTACAGGTAAAACCAAACAAGGCAAGCCAACTGGCTCGTTCCGTACTACCACAAAAAATAAGAAAAAAACTACGGAGAAGTTAAAGCTCAAGCATTACGATGCACGCGCTTATAATGCTAAAACGCAGAAAACCGGCATGCATGTGTTATTTGAAGAAGGAAAAATGTAAGGCTTCTCTTATATATATACCTTACCATTCTGATCCTCCCCCCCTCACCAATAACTTAGAGGAGAGAGGGGATTATTATCCAATCCAAGGATACAAGTCACTATTGCAAAATAGATTTATAATTAACAATGGCCTTGCGCCTGAAACTCTTCTTTAGTACAGAAAATAATGGTAGCTTGTGCTGCATTATTCCAGCTATATGCAAGCCCCCGCACCAAATAACCATGAATTTGCCGCTTTTCAACCGCCCAAAATGCACTGAATCCTTCATCACCATGCGTATATATATAAACTTGCGTTCCCTCTTTGGAATTACCCTCGGTCACAGCAGAACTGATCTGACTGCCTGTAGCAAGAGAAAATTGCTTGGATAAATCAGGGGTAACTTTAGGGTTGCCATTCTCTATGCTGAACTCTAATACTGTAGGATAATGGTTAACAATGGTAATAGTATCAATAACATTAGCATTGGTTTCTGCTATGGCAGCTTGTGCTAGAATCAATGCAGAAATGCCACAAACTAGTGTATAAATAGTATTTTTTTTCATCTTGTCGCTCCTCACCTGAGTTACATTGATTTTTTATTCGACTATCTTAACATATTTTGATTAAATAATGCACCGTCTTCAGCGGGAATTCCTATAATTATGTTTAATACACTGGATCGGCTATCTGCGTCTCCTGTGTCACATAGGTCTTCAAATGGCGAGAAAACTTCAATAATACATCAATGCCCGTGGCTTCTGCTTGTTTGCACCAATCATGTAATGCATCGACTAATTCTTTTTGTGTTGCCGTACTACGTGACCAAATCGCCTGTAATTTCAAGCGAAAATCGTAAACCACTTTTAACGATTGAAATTGCTGCAACACTTCCGCTAAGTGTGCTTGATGTGGTAGCTTGAGTAAGGATATTTCCCGCGTTAATAAAACGCGAGCTTGCTTCAATAGTCCTAACCCCATTACACCGGCACGTTTCTTTTCTTCTTTTAATGCTGGCAATATCACCGCCTTGGTATAGTTTGCCATTACTTGAAAGCGATTAATCACTACTGCTTTTAATGTCTCAGTATCAATGCCTGTTTTACTGGCTAATACTTGCAATCGTGGCGGCACGCGCTTGGGTTTCGCCAAACCAAAAACTTGTAGAAAACGAATCCAATACCAACCGATATCTATCTCCCACCACTTAACAGAGAACTTTGCGGATGAGGCATAGGTATGATGGTTATTGTGTAATTCTTCACCACCAATAAAAATCCCGAAGGGAACTAAGTTACGTGATGCATCTGGGCTTTCAAAATTACGATATCCCCAATAATGGCCTATGCCATTCACTACACCCGCAGCAAAAAGAGGAATCCATGCCATTTGTACTGCCCAAACAATTACACCGGCAATGCCAAATAAAGCTAAATCTATCAGCAACATCAAGGTAATACCCAATGAATTATGGGCTGCATACACATGCCGCTCAACCCAATCATCCGGCGTGCCATGCCCGTAGCGTTCCATAATGTCTTTTTGTGCTACTGCTTCTTTATATAACTCTGCCCCTTCAAAGAATACTTTACCAATACCTTTGACTTGTGGGCTATGTGGATCTTCTGCGGTTTCTACTTTAGCATGATGTTTACGATGAATCGCTGCCCATTCTTTTGTCACCATCCCTGTAGTTAACCACAGCCAAAAACGGAAAAAGTGACTAACGAGCGGATGTAATTCTAAAGCACGATGTGCCTGGCAACGGTGTAAATACAAGGTAACGCTTGCAATAGTAATTTGTGTCAATACCAAAGTAACAACAATATATCCCCACCATGGCAAATCAAGTAATCCAAACAGCATATTTTTAACCCTCTTCGTTCAGGAGTTTTCACTGCAAGGTTATCATCCTATCCCGTTAACA
>Ga0155554_134_pt2 | contig 8928 bp, 5 predicted proteins | sample RifCSPhighO2_12_FD_107211 | JGI IMG/M metagenome (GOLD analysis project Ga0155554, IMG submission 107211) | Gammaproteobacteria bacterium RIFCSPHIGHO2_12_FULL_41_20 | reverse complement strand
CATTACCCATAAGTTTTAGCCAAAAAAGCACTGCATAAAATCTGCATACCAAATAGAATAGCCAATTTTTGGAGATATTCTACAATGGAATGGGCAGCAATAGAAATGCAAACAGCCAGCTTAGGAGACGAACGTTTAAATAAAAGATTGGTGTCTTTATTAGATACACTTGGTAATGACCCACAAGCTAGCATTCCTGTAGCTTGTGGAGGATGGGCGGAAACCAAAGCAGCTTATCGTTTTTTTGATAATGGTCATGTTAACGCAGATAAAATTTTAGCGCCTCATCGGGCAGCCACTATAGAACGAATTAAGCAGCAAAACACTGTACTTCTTATCCAAGATACCACCACACTAAATTTTTCTGGTCAGCACAAAAGAACAGATACAGGTCCGCTTAACCACGATAAACATCGTGGTATTTTATTACACCCCACTATTGCTGTTACGCCTGAGCGGCTATGTTTAGGTGTAATTGATACTTATCATTGGGCAAGAGAAGAATTGCATCGTTGGGAAAATCGAGAAGAAAAAAACCGTAAAAATCATACGATTCCTATTGAAGAAAAAGAAAGCTACAAATGGTTGTTAAGCTACCGTAAAGCCCAAGAAATTGCCGCATTAGCTCCCAGCACAAGAGTTGTTACTGTTGCTGATCGGGAAGGAGATTTGTATGATCTTTACCATGAGGCATATATAAGTGAGCAACCTTCTTCTGCTTATTGGCTAATACGGGCAATGGCTAATAGACGATTATTAGATGCTAATGAGAATCTAGAATCTCTTAAGCTCATCGAAACAGTTAAGAGTACACAGCCGATAGGGATTATTGAATTTGAGTTGCCAGCTAGGAATAAAAGTGAACGTCGGCAGGTAAAACAAGCCATTTATATTAAAAAAGTAAGATTAAGCCCTCCGGATCGTAAAAGAAAAAGAACGCGCTATCAAATTGTAGAAACAAATGTAATTATTGCTAGCGAAATAGATACGCCACCCAATCATTCTCCTTTAGAATGGGTATTATTAACAAATGTACCTATCAATCATGCTGTAGACGGTTATGAAATGGTAAAATGGTATTTATGCCGGTGGCAAATAGAAATTTATTTTCGGATTTTGAAAAGTGGTTGCAAAGTTGAAAAATTACAACTAGAAAATAAATCGCGATTTGATTCCTGTTTAACTCTTTATATGATTATAACTTGGCGAATTCTTTATTTAACTATGTTAGCACGTGAATGTCCTGATGCTTCTTGTCATATTGTTTTTACTGAAGAAGAATGGAAAATAGCATATATGATGAAACACAATAAAAAACCGCCTAAAAATCCTATTACGTTAAAAACCATGTTAAATTTAATCGCACAATTTGGTGGTTATCTTAATAGAAAAAGTGATGGTGAGCCTGGACCCACTGCAATCTGGATCGGATTACAAAGATTACGTGATTTTATTAAGGCTAAAAATGTTTATGATGGCATCAAATGGTAAAACTTATGGGTAATGATGTGCTAAAGCAGGGCTAGATCAAGATGAGGTCGAGACAAAGTTTAGCCACAAAATTTAGAGCTGATTGACTTCATTCATTGCCATAGATTAGCAATCGGAACCGCCCACAGTTTGTTTCCAAATGGCACGACATCTTTACCTTGATAAAGAACGATGCCATAGACAAAGTCTTTGTCAGAAAGACGCTGAAGTTCTTCAAGTCCTTTAAAGTCATCCTTATCAACACTACTATGTTTTTTAACTTCAATGGCAGCTAGTTGACCGTTGGATTTTTCCAGAACAAAATCAACTTCCTTGTTGTCGCTTGTTCTGAAATGTAATAGTTCAAGTTTTTCTTCGCTGTTCGCTATCAGTTTTAGCAGTTCAGTTGCCACGAAGTTTTCAAGTACATGACCAAAAAGTTCTGGTCTATTTCTTTTTAAGTCTGGCAGACTATATTGCATTAAATGACAAAGCAGTAGTGTATCAATGATGAATCCTTTAGGCGATTTCACCAGTCGCTTGCCAATATTGCGATACCAGGGTGATATCTCAAAAGTCAGAAATAGCATTTTTAACAATGTCTTGTAGTTTCGTGCAGTGACATGGTTTAAGCCCGCATCCCGTGCAATTTCAGCATCATTGACCAGACCACCTGCTCGGTTAGCAAGGATACGAAGCAGATTGGGTAACGCGCTTAGTTTTTCGATTTCTGCCAATGCGCGGACATCTCGTTGTAAAATTGTCGTTAGATAGCCTTCAAACCAGATAGCACGCTTTTTCTCGCTCGCTCCTGATATTTCAGGGAATGTTGCTGCTTGAATGACATTTATCAATGACGTATTTCCGTGGTCAGCAGAAAAATTGCCAGCAAAGAGTTTATCGATAAAATCTCCTTTGCCATGCATGACTTCTGCTCCTGAAAATGGGTAGAGCGTTAGCACACTCATGCGCCCTACCAGTGCGGCTGAAAGTTTTGGCAGTGCCATGATATTGGCTGAACCTGTTAGTAGAAACCGCCCTGTCAGCTTATTATTTTTTGCTTGACGCAATTCATCGATAACTATTTTCAAGACTCGAAAGATTTCAGGTACGAGTTGAATTTCATCAATGATGAGTGCACCTTTGCGCTCTCGAAGAAAGGCCTCAGGCACTGCGGCTGCCGCGGCCATCTGTGTGGCGCTATCAAAGGTGACATACTCAGCAGGATATTCATCCTTGGCAATACGCTGCACCAACGTGCTTTTACCTGCCTGACGGGGGCCATTTAAGAATACGGCTGGGTTGATGCGTAAAGCAGTTAATAGGCTATTTTTTAAACACCTTTTGATATGTAACATGATTGTTCCTGCAAAAATAATCTTAACATACATATATTATATAATATACTTTCATATATGCAAATAAGGTGGTCGTCGATTATGCAAGTAGGATAGGGTGAATTTCACCCTAATTTGGCATGTGTCTATGTGCTATAATAATGTATGGTTACTTGAATATAAAATTTCAAGGTAATGAAAAATATATAGATTACTGCCAAAAATAGCAGGCTATTTTATGACTAAGAGAGACGTCAAACAAGAAGAAAATAAAAGAGCATCGCAGCAAAAGCTCAATAATGAGAGGGGTGCAAAAAGGTATTGTCGGAGCTGTAAGATGGAAATCTTCCCACAACAACTTTGTGGGTGTGGAGTCAATTGTGGAAACCCTTGTGGCGGCGGCAGAACAGGATCAGCTTCAGGACATTGGAGTATATTGTATGCAGAGATTATTTGATAGTTATCTTAAAAATACTATTTGTATCTTGCCGCGTAGTTTTTTTCCTAAATTTAAGTGCTCTATATGGATGGAAGATATGTTGAGAAATAAATATCTTCATGGTTTTGATTATCACAAAGTCGTCGCAACTAAAGAAGTAGGAAAAGATTATTTGTTAGATTTAGAGAAATTAGAACGATCTCTTCCAGAAGTATCTAGTACTCCCGTATTCATTTGCCTTATAGTTCCCACACCATGCGGATCAAGGTATAAAGATGGAAAGATGCTCCAACATGCTAATACAGTTTTTATAAATCCAGATAAAAAAGAAATTTATGTTAATGAACCTTTAACAGGCAATCAGGGTATTCAATTTTCTGTTGATATTATAATCCTGTTAAAGAGAAAATATCCTGATTATAAAGTTATTAATGAAAGTTGCCCTCTTCAAGAACCAGGCGAAACTACTTGTGGCTATTTAGCACTTAAAGTTGCGCAATATTATCATCAAAATACAGAAAGAACTGTGCCACCTTCCAGAACACGCATGTTATCCGAGTGGCATGATGATATGGAATATCTTATTAGTACTAGATTTGGAGCTCAATTAACATACCCTAATTCAGGGCAAAATTTTAACACTTTAACAGATCATTTAGGTGGGTATCTTGCTGAAAAAGCAAGGCATTTTGTCGATACTAACAATATAAGTAATTTATTTGCATTATTCTATTTTAGAATAATTTATCCGCATATTTCTGCTGTTTTTTTAAGTCATATATCATCGAATAATGCACCAAATTTTGAGAAGGGGGTTCCAGCTTTATCTAGACTCTTTTGTTATCTTGATCGTGGTGTAGAATGTAATGCTTTATCACCAGAGGGTGAAATATTTATTAATAAGTTATGGGGTTTTTATCAACAATATTTTGACATGCTTATTAAAAAAGCAAGTATTACTTCTACGTCATCTAATGAAATGATGGAGCAAGCAATACAAACCGCAACAGAAAGTAACCCTATTAAAGACACCCCCTTTCATAATGATATCTTAATAGTAGTTAGGGATTATTTAAGTCCGCCAGAAGCTCAGCCAAAGCTAATATCCTAATTTTTTCTGCGAGAAAATTTATAATTTTCCCCCGCGGACAAGATGCCACGATGGAATTGGTCGATTCGCTTGCCAGCAACATCCAGGATCGAAGTCCACCATGGATGCTACACACATGGATGTTGGCCTATTTTTACTAGTGTTAAACTTTGAATCAACTGCTGTTTCTGGGATAATATGCCAAAGGAGAACATATGGAGCATTGTCACCACTCAAATCACCGTAGTCACAACCACCAAAATATGGTGGCCGATTTTCGTAAAAGATTTTGGATTTCTATCTGCTTAACCGTCCCTATTTTAGCGCTATCGCCCATGATTCCCCATCTCTTTGGAGTGCAACAATTCCTAACTTTTCCAGGAAATGGTTATGTCTTATTCGCTCTTTCCTCTGTGATATTTTTTTATGGTGGCTGGCCGTTTCTCAAGGGTCTGCATACAGAACTGTTTGCATTCAATCCCGGCATGATGACGCTCATTGCTATCGCTATTACCGTTGCCTATGTTTACAGTGCCTTTGTGGTACTGGGTGTGAAAGGAGAAATATTCTTTGCAGAACTAGCCACCTTAATTGACATTATGCTACTAGGTCACTGGATTGAAATGCGCTCTATTTTAGGTGCAAGTAAAGCATTACAAGAATTAGTAAAGTTAATGCCATCCGAAGCACATAAAATTATGCCTGGCGGTGACATTAAGAATGTACCTATTGAGCAACTGCAAAAAGGTGACAGAATCCTGATTAAACCCGGCGAAAAAATACCTGCTGATGGTCAAGTCACGAAAGGTGAAACCAGTATCAATGAATCTATGCTCACAGGCGAATCTACACCAGTAAGCAAAGCTAAAGGCGCAAAAGTCATTGGTGGATCCATCAATGGAGAAGGCTCTATTGAAGTTACCGTCACAAAAATAGGTAAAGACTCTTTTTTATCTCAAGTCATCAAACTAGTGAAAGAAGCACAAGAAAGTAAATCAAAAACGCAGGATCTTGCCAATCGCGCTGCACTATGGCTAACTATCATTGCTATCGCGTGCGGAACCGCTACCTTACTAATATGGCTAATTTTTACAGCACAAAATTTTGCGTTTGCATTAGAACGAACAGTAACGGTAATGGTGATTACCTGCCCCCATGCATTAGGTCTTGCGGTCCCACTTGTGGTTGCTGTTTCCACTGCAATTGCAGCCAGTCATGGACTCTTAATTCGTAACAGAACGGCATTCGAACGTGCGAGAAATATTAATGCCATAGTATTTGATAAAACAGGAACCCTTACACAAGGTGAATTTGGTGTAACTGACATTCTAATCTTTGACACTGCGCTCAGTAAAATGGATTTACTTAATTATGCAGCAGCTGTTGAAGCACACTCTGAACACCCTATTGCCAAAGGTATTGTTAAATCCACTCCATCAATATGGGACGTTGATGACTTCAAAGCCATCCCTGGTAAAGGCGCTGAAGGAATAGTAAAAGATAAACATGTTAAAGTTGTCAGTCCAGGATATTTACGAGAACAGGCACTTTCCATTAACAATGACAATACTCTCACGCTTAGTTCTCAAGGAAAAACCGTTATTTATGTTATAATTGATAATGAGTTAAAGGGTGCCATTGCGCTTGCTGATATAATTCGCCCAGAATCTAAGACTGCTATCAAAAAATTAAAAGGGATGGGCATTCAATGCTTGATGTTAACGGGTGACAATAAGCAAGTAGCTGAATGGGTAGCAAAAGAAATCGGTTTAGATAGTTACTTTGCTGAAGTCTTGCCACAAGATAAAGTGAAAAAAATTAAAGAAGTACAAAGCCGCGGCCTATTAGTTGCCATGGCCGGGGATGGCATTAATGATGCACCTGCGTTAGCTCAAGCTGATGTCGGCATCGCTATAGGAGCAGGAACAGATGTGGCTATAGAAACAGCAGACATTATTCTAGTTAAAAGTAACCCGGAAGATGTCGTCGCCATTTTAACCTTAGCAAAAGCGACAACACATAAAATGATACAAAATTTACTATGGGCAACTGGTTATAATGTTTTTGCTATTCCTGTTGCTGCGGGTATCTTATATCCATATGGTATTTTACTTACACCCGCCATTGCTGCAATTTTGATGTCATTAAGCACAGTAATCGTGGCAATAAATGCAAAATTATTAAAGATATAGACCCTAAATAGAGATAGTAATTAAAATGGCTGCCAAACACGTATTCGCCGCTATGTCAGGCGGCGTCGACTCCTCAGTCACCGCCTTCTTACTTAAAGAAGCGGGTTATCAAGTAACTGGGGTCTTCATGAAAAACTGGGAAGAACCTGCCTCCGCAGAAACTTGCCCAGCCAGCATTGACATGGCGGATGCACAGGCCGTCTGCGAGCAACTGCACATTGAGTTTCGTGCCATTAACTTTGCCAATGAATACTGGGAGCACGTATTCACTTATTTCTTAGATGCCTATCGACAAGGCTTAACGCCTAACCCTGACATCCTGTGTAATAAGGAAATTAAATTTAAAGCCTTTCTCGACTATGCCAAACAATATCAAGCCGACTATATGGCAACGGGACATTATGTCAGATCGCAACAACAAGATAATGTATGGCAATTATTAAAAGGATTAGACCCTAATAAAGACCAAAGTTATTTTTTGTATGCCTTATCACAACAACAATTATCGCATAGCTTATTTCCCGTTGGCCATCTTCAAAAGTCAGCGGTGCGTGCTCTCGCCAAAAAATTAGGCTTAAAAATCCACGCCAAAAAAGACAGTACTGGCATTTGTTTCATTGGTGAGCGAAGGTTTAAAGATTTTTTAAATGAGTATCTGCCTGCTCATCCAGGAGAAATCCATACGCCAGAAGGCGAGCTAATAGGTAAGCACGATGGACTCATGTTTTATACCATTGGACAACGACAAGGATTACAAATCGGCGGGAAAAAAGGTAAATCTGAGGCACCTTGGTATGTTATAGGTAAAGATATTGCGAATAATATACTCTTGGTTGCACAAGGAGAACATCCAGCCTTATATGCCTCCTCATTGTTAGCAAAAGACTTACATTGGATTGCAGGCATCCCCCCTTCTAGCCAGGAAATCGCTGCAAAGATTCGTTATCGCCAAACAGAACAAGCCTGCCGCATTCAGGCAGTGAATGAAACATGTTATGATGTCCTATTTACGCAACCACAACGAGCTATCACGCCTGGACAATCTATCGTTTTTTACCAAGGCGATATCTGTTTAGGTGGCGGTATTATTGATAGGAATTGAAAAGGAATCCTCATGGATACATCTGCCCTATTAGCTATTTCGCCTATAGATGGACGTTATCGCGAAAAATTAAATCAATTACAACCTATTTTCAGTGAATACGGTTTAATGCACTTTCGTGTACTAATAGAAATACGCTGGCTACAAATGTTAGCTGAACATGCCAATCTTCCAGAATTACCATCGTTAACCCCGCACGCACAAAAAATTCTGGATACACTCGTAGATAACTTCTCTGAACAAGATGCCGCAAGAATAAAACACATCGAATCAGGCATTAACCATGATGTCAAAGCTGTTGAGTATTTCATTAAAGAACATGTTGTCGGCAATCAAGAATTAGCAAAAATCAGTGAATTTATACATTTCGGTTGTACATCAGAAGACATTAACAACCTTGCTTACGGTTTAATATTACGAGCCGCTAGGCAGCAATGTATCTTGCCTGCGTTAGATGAATTACTATCTACGTTAACCCAGCTGGCACACAACTATGCAGATTTATCCATGTTAGCGCACACTCATGGACAACCAGCTACGCCGACCACTGTCGGTAAAGAGTTTGCTAATTTTACCGCAAGGTTACGTCGACAAATGGAACAATTTGCTGCCATATCTATTCTAGGTAAAATGAATGGCGCATCTGGCAACTGTAATGCGCTTGCCGTCACCTATCCTGATATCGACTGGCAACAGTTAACCAAGAACTTTGTCAGTAAGTTAGGCCTAAGTTGGAACGCCTTTACCACACAAATTGAGCCGCACGATTATATCGCTGAACTATGCCACGTCATGGTGCGGATTAACACACTATTGATTGATCTAAACAGAGATGTTTGGGGATATATCGCGCTTAATTATTTCACGCTAAAAAACCTCAAGCAAGAAGTAGGGTCCTCTACCATGCCACATAAAATTAACCCTATTGACTTCGAAAACGCCGAAGGGAACTTAGGAATAGCTAATGCGCTATTAGAACATATGGCAAGCAAATTACCGATTTCACGTTGGCAACGAGATTTATCAGACTCTACCGTGTTACGCAATATGGGCGTGGCTGTTGCGCATTCTATACTCGCTTACCAATCCACTTGTCATGGGTTACAAAAAATAGTGCCCAACCAAATAGTTATTAAACATGATTTACATCAACATTGGGAGGTATTAGCAGAAGCCATTCAAACCGTCATGCGACGTTATCAAGTTGAACAGCCTTACGAAAAGCTAAAAGCATTCACTCGCGGTAAGGTTATCGACAAGGCAGCGCTAGAAAAATTCATCCAGGAACAACCCCTACC
>Ga0155554_136_pt1 | contig 10271 bp, 10 predicted proteins | sample RifCSPhighO2_12_FD_107211 | JGI IMG/M metagenome (GOLD analysis project Ga0155554, IMG submission 107211) | Gammaproteobacteria bacterium RIFCSPHIGHO2_12_FULL_41_20 | reverse complement strand
CGCTGGTGCATAAGACACACCCATCAATTCACACTCACTTTGCATGGCAGGCTGTGCTTTTTTGCAATGTGTACACAATAACCGCACTAACCGCTGCGCTAAGACGCCAATCACACTCGAAGCCAATAAAAAAGGCTCCACACCCATATCCACAAGCCGAGTAATCGCACCTACTGCACTATTCGTATGCAAGGTAGACAATACCATATGTCCGGTTAAACTCGCTTGAATAGCAATTTGCGCTGTCTCTAAATCACGTATTTCCCCTACCATCACCACATCAGGATCTTGCCGTAAAATCGCACGCAACCCTTTCGCAAAAGTCATATTCACTTTGTGGCTGACTTGCGTTTGTCCCACTCCTGGTAAATCATATTCAATGGGATCTTCCACGGTAAGAATATTGCGCTTTCTATCGTTTAACACCAACATGGCTGCATACAAAGTGGTGGTCTTACCAGACCCAGTTGGGCCGGTAACTAAAATAATGCCGTGCGGTATGGAAATCAGCGAACGCATCAATTGCAATGTTTGCGCATCCATGCCTAACTCCGCCAAATCTAGACGCGCAGATTGTTTATCTAATAATCGTAATACTACACGCTCGCCGTGATTAGTCGGCATTGTAGACACACGCACATCAACCGCACGACCGCCAATACGCAAGGTAATGCGGCCGTCTTGTGGTAAACGTTTTTCAGCAATGTCTAAGCGTGCCATCACTTTGATACGTGATACAATTAATGGCGCGAGAACACGCGGCGGCGTTAACACTTCACGCAATACGCCGTCCACGCGAAAACGCACGATGACGCGTTCCTCGAAAGTTTCAATATGCACATCCGATGCACCCTCTCTAATCGCTTCACTCAGTAGCGCATTCAATAAGTGAATAATAGGAGCTTCATCTTGTTTCTCTAGTAAGTCTTCTGCTTTGGGTAATTCCAACATCAGATCCGACAGGTTCAATTCCTCACCCAAATCTTCTGCCATCTGAATAGCTGTATGCGTATCAGTTTCGTAAGTTTTTACTAGTAATTGCGCAAAAATTTCTGCATTCACTTGTTCTAAAATAAGCGGCATAGCTAAAACACGGCGCAACTCGGCAAAGATAGCAACAGGAGGGGTATGTTGGTACACAATTTTCGCGCTACCTTGTTCGGTACCTGCGATTAACACGCCGTGTTGTTTAGCAAAAGCAAAACGTAATGTCATCGAAAGGCTCTCTTGATGGTATATACCCTCACACTTCCCCTCTCCCCTCGCAAAAAACGCTCCGGGAGAGGGGAAGTGACTTACCGTTGTACCGGTGTCTCAAAAGGTTTAGGCAAATTAGTCGGATTCTTCCACGGCGGAAGAATTGTCGCTAAAGGTGTTTTCCCGACTTGCGCCACATCTTCAGCAAAATTAGCTTGAACACGTCGCACATAATCATACTTGGAATGCGTGATCAGCATACCCTCTTCAGAGTTATGCAAAATCACCGGTTTAATAAACACCACCAGATTTTTCTTCGCTAGCGAACGGGTTTTTTGTTGGAACACTTTGCCCAATACTGGCACATCACCTAATATTGGTACTTTGTTCACATTTTCATGCGTGGTATTACTGATTAACCCACCCACAACAAGAACATCTGCATCATTGATAATCACTGAATTCATAATCTTACTGGTGTTAATAATAGGTGTTAGACCGGGGTTTTCCGGGTTACGCAGCGTATCGTTTTTCAAATTAATCTTTAAGCGTACTGCATTGCCTAAATTAATTTGTGGAGTCACATCCAAGCGCAAGGTCACTGGTTTGGTAACAATCGTAGTGAAAGGCGTCACTGTCGAGGTACTACCGGTTGTCGCATATTGGCCAGTTTCTTGTGGCACATCTTGTCCCACTTCAATTCTAGCTTTTTGATTATCTAATACCACCACTGAAGGTGTAGATAAAATATCCACACCGCTAGTATTTTCTAATGCTGATAATACCGCGCGCATTTGCATACTAGGAATAATGCCAAACACCCCTGTACCTAAAGGTGGAAAATCTGTTGGCGTCGTACCGCTAACTGGCTGATTATTACTGCCATTTCCTTGCGATACCAACGTCCCCCATTGAATCCCTAATGTTTTCAAATTACTTTCATCAATTTCAGCAATGATTGCTTCCACCATTACTTGCGCAGGCCGTATGTCTAATTTAGTAATTACCAACTTTAACGCGCGCATTAGTGAAGGCGGTGCAGTAATAATAATAGCGTTTGTACTAGGTTCCGCCTGAATATTAGTTTGATTAAATGTATCTGCTTTCGATTTTCCAGAAGACCCTGTGCTACTTGTCATGCTGTTCGTTGACACCGGCGGAGCAAACTCTACGCCCTGCCCAACATTATCTTTACCCAACATGTTTTGCGCGATCTTCCCTAATAGCGGCGCAAGATTTTTTGCTTCTAAATAACGCAAATACACAACTTCTGTATTCCCTGCAGAATTGGCTCCCTGTGTGTCTAATTGCGAAATCAACATCCGCATGCGCAAGCGTGATGCTTTTGGTCCACCTAGTAAAATACTATTACTCCGTTCATCTGCAGCAATAGATACGGTTGGGGATTCACCAGAAGCACGTGATGCATTTTGTAAATTATTTAATACCGTTGCCACTTGCGCCGCCGAAGCACGATGTAATGTCACGACTTCGATACGGCTATTGGAGGCTTGATCTACATCTTGCACAATATCAACAATACGTTTCAAGTTGGATGCTCGACCAACCACAATTAACACATTGCCTGGCGTATAAGCCGCAATATTACTCCATTGCGGCAGCATGGGTCGCAATACCGGAATTAATTGCGTTGCAGTCACATTTTGTAATGGAATCACTCTCACTACTACTTCGTCACCGCGTCCGGGTGATTTTGCAGTCGCTACCTTGGTAGCCATTTCACCGCTTTCCATGTTAGGCACAATCTTAACTACATCCCCACTCGGAATAGCGGAATATCCCAACATACCTAAAACAGAAAGAAACACTTGGTAAACTTCACTACGACGCACCGGTTTGTTAGAAATTAAGGTAATCTTGCCATTAACACGGGGGTCAACAGCAAAGTTTTTCCCTGTCTCCTGTGCAACTTCATTAATGACACTTAAGATATCAGCATCTTGCAAGTTCCACAGAAATGCGGCTGCGGATTTTTTTTCTTTATTTTCAATTTGTTGCGATACAGAAGACGCAGAGACATTCGGCTCATCTTCAGCATGGGTTACTGGAGTGCCGAATGTTAACCCTAGAAAAATTAAGCTAGGAATAATGCTGGCGATAAGCAAACGATACAGTTTCATGTGTCTCTAACATTGGTATTTAAACCACCAAGAGTACCATAAAGTTAGACTTCTTGACATAACCCTTAAAAAAGTCCTCGTTAGGTTTTATGTCACCTAACGAGGACTTTAAGTTCCAAAAAGAATTATTAATTACTGATTTGTTGCTGGTGTAGCTGGTGCAGGAGCAGTGGTTGCAGGCGCAGCAGCTTCTGCTGTAGCAGGAGCTGGCATAGCAGAACCCATTTCCGGCGCAGCAGGCATAGCCTCTGCGGAAGTAGCAGCAGGAGCAGTGGTTGCTGGTGCTGCTTCTGTAGTTGGCATAGTTGTTGCTGGCGCTGCAGCCATTGTTTCTGGTGCGGCAGCGGCAGCTGTTGTTTCAGCTGGAGCAACTTCAACAGGGGCTTGCTCTACTGGTGCAGGAACAGGAGCAACCTCAGCTTGTGCTGTCGTTGCTGAAGCATCCTCTGATGACTTATTTTCTGAACTTTGACCACACGCTGTTACACCCAACACACATATACCAGCAAGCGCTGCAAGAAGAAGATATTTACGCATAGTTTATATTCCTTTTTAACATGTAATGACAATCTTAAAAAACTCTACCCAAGGGCGACACTCAAAAACTTGTATCTTATCTTAATCCTATAGGAGTGCAAGAGGGGAATAGGCTATGTGCGAAAATAAAAATACTGCTGCTGCATCGCCTGTTTAGCTAATTGCAAGGTTTCGCCAGTTACAGCCCGTGCACGCTCTGTACCCTCTTGCAAAATGGCCAAAACCTGCTGCATATCTGCCTCATATTGCAAACGCCGTTGCCGAACAGGCTCAATAATGCCCACCAATACATCTATCAATCGTTTTTTGCACTCTACGTCGCCAATAGCCCCCTGGCGATATCGCTCTTCCGCTTCTTGTACCCAGACTTTATCAGAATTAAAGATCTCATGAAAAACCCACAACGGGTTATTCTCTACCGTTCCCTTATCTGTTGGCCGCAAACGCTTAGGATCGGTATACATGGATTTCACTTTTTTAGTAACAGTATCGGGATCATCACTTAAAAAGATAGCGTTATTCAGTGATTTTGACATTTTGAGTAAATTACCATCTGCATTCGGTGCCCCTATCCCTACTAAACGGCAAGCGCGGCCTAACTTTGCTTCAATCACCGGGAAAAGCCCACCCCGAGCAACATAATCCTTATCTTCGGTATGCGGATCAACACCACAATATAGCTGATTAAAACGTCTCGCCACTTCACGTGCTAATTCTAAATGGGGAACTTGATCTTCACCGACCGGTACCAGCTCAGCACGAAATGCAAGAATATCTGCAACTTGATGCACTGGGTAAAACAGAAATCCCACAGGATAATTATCGCCTAACCCTTTGTCACGCACCTCATCTTTAATTGTTGGATTACGCATTAAGCGTGGAAATGGCACCAGCATACTAAAAAACAATGTCAATTCGGCGATAGCTGGCACCTCGGACTGAATAAATATCGTACTCTGTTTCGGATCAATACCTACTGCCAAGTAATCCAACGCCACATCCAGTACATTTTGGTGAACTTCTGCCGGCCTATCCCAACGTGTTGTGAACCCTTGTACATTGGCAATAATAAAATAACAGTCATATTGTTTTTGCAACAGCACACGATTTTCTAATGACCCCACCCAATGCCCTAAGTGTAAACGCCCAGTCGGTGTATCTCCCGTTAATAAGCGCGGTTTAATCTGCATATTTATACCTTAACCAAATAAGACATTGCTTGCCCTGCACGTTGTGACTTAATAATTTTCCAACCCACTGGCAAATCATTATCCTGGATTAATTTATCCGTTTCTAGATAAATATATGCTTCAACTGCCAACATGCCAGGGGTTTCTGCTAAATAAAAACAACTGGCTAATAACAAGGGAGATTGGTATGGCGGATCAAGAAAGACTAAATCAAAAGGTATAGCTGGTTGACGTAATTGTTGCGGAGCTGCGGCACAATAGACTTGTACATGCTCTGCAATTAGTACACGACATTGTTCCCGCAAGCTATCCACCACTGCGGCAGATTGATCTACCATCACCAATGACGCTGCGCCACGCGACAATGCTTCGAAGCCGAGAGCACCACCACCTGCGAATAGATCCAGACAATGTCTATCCACGATCACTGGCGCAAGCCAATTAAATAACGTTTCGCGCATACGATCAGATGTAGGCCGTACGCCCTCGACAGAAGGTATCGTGATACGTCTACTTCGCCATTTTCCACCAATAATGCGTACATAACCGCGTGACATAATGTTTTCTCTTACAATATTTAGAAGCCTAATTTGTGCTATTATGCCGTTTCTAGATTTGCATAAGAGTACCTTCATGTTAAATATATTTAAACGTAAATCTGCTGATGAGACAAAAGAAGAGGTCACCAACTCTGAACGTTCAAGTTTTTTCGCACGCCTAAAACAAGGGTTAACCAAAACACGTAACAATCTCACAGCCGGTATCGCGCAACTCTTCCTGGGGGAGAAAATCTTAGATACCGATTTATTAGCACAAATTGAAACACTATTACTCTCTGCCGATGTCGGAGTAGAAACCACCCAACAATTAATCCAAGTACTCACACAAAAATTAGCGCGCAAAGAATTAGCTAATGCCCAAGCTGCTCTGGCCGTCTTACAAGAGCAAATGCAAGCAATACTCCATCCTTGTGAAACTCCCTTGCCCCTTTTAACAGAGAAGAAACCTTTTGTAGTCTTGGTGGTTGGCGTCAATGGCTCTGGGAAAACCACTACCATAGGCAAAATAGCTCACTACTTACAACAAACTGGGAAAAGCGTCATGTTAGCAGCCGGAGATACTTTTCGCGCTGCAGCAATTGAGCAACTGCAAGTATGGGGCGAACGCACTCACGTCCCCGTGATTGCCCAGCAGTCGGGGGCGGATTCCGCTGCAGTCATTTATGATGCATTAGCTGCTGCTAAAGCCCGTAACATCGATGTATTAATTGCAGATACTGCAGGACGTTTGCATACTCAAGCAGGTTTGATGGCAGAACTGCAGAAAGTCAAACGCGTACTTAGTAAACTAGATTCTTCTGCCCCTCACGAAACCTTGTTGATACTAGACGCCTCTATTGGACAAAATGCATTAACTCAAGTCAAACAATTTCACGAAGCTATAGGACTTACTGGACTCGCGCTCACTAAGTTAGATGGCACAGCTAAAGGCGGCATCCTCTTTGCCATCGCCAAACAAACAGGTTTGCCGTTACGGTTTATTGGTGTAGGTGAAGGCATCGATGATCTTAGGCCATTTCAGGCAGAGGAATTCACCAAGGCACTGTTGGACTCTGCCTGAAAACCCCGGATTTTGCGCCTAGCTATGACAGGAATTCATTAGCACTCTCGATGGAAGAGTGCTAAAATAAGTAAACGAGTAGACTCAATTCCAGGAATAACATGACCAATACTGATTTACAAAAAACAGATATTCTATTACCAATCAATAGCTTAGAAGCTTACATGGCTTATGCCAATCAAATTCCCATGTTAAGCCAAGAGGAAGAACATCAATTCGCTATCCGTTTCACCGCCCAGAATGATCTAGGCGCAGCTAAACAATTAATCTTGCCCCACTTACGCTATGTGGTAAAGGTAGCAAAAGGCTATCTTGGTTATGGTTTGCCTTTAGCTGATTTGATTCAAGAAGGCAATATTGGCTTAATGAAAGCGGTAAAACGTTTTAACCCTCACCAAGGTACTCGATTAGTCACTTTTGCGATGCACTGGATTAAAGCAGAGATACACGAATTCATTTTGCGTAACTGGCGGATTGTCAAAGTTGCTACTACTAAAACCCAGCGCAAATTATTCTTTAATCTACGCCAAATCCGTAAACATCTAGGTTGGATGACAGAAGAAGAAGTGCATAGCGTGGCTAGAGATTTAGGAGTAAAGCCAGAAGCGGTGCGAGAAATGGAAATGCGCTTAACTGCCACCGATGCTTCTTATGATGGCCACAACGATAGTAGTGATGATGAGCATGCTTTCGCCCCCGCAGCCTTTTTGGAAGATCCTCACGCAAACCCGGAAGAGCAATTAACCCTGGCAAATTGGACAGAACAATCGACGGATAACATGCGCCACGCGCTAGCTCAATTGGATGAGCGGAGCCAAGATATTTTACGTGGCCGTTGGTTAGATGAAGAGAAAGTCACTTTACAAGATTTAGCCAATAAATATCAGATTTCGGCAGAACGGGTACGACAGCTTGAAAAAAACGCCTTGGATAAGTTGCGGCAAGCATTGGTAGTCGAAGGGGAATAAATAAGTATCCCGTTTATCAAGCTACTTGTGCAGTACCGCCACGCACCTGATTCGCCTCATTAATCAAAGCGAGACGTACGGCTTCTAACTTAGGCATTTTTGCTGCACGCAATACCTCGTAGACTTCTGCGAGCTTGGCTAATAAATCTGCTTTTGTTACCTTATTTGGCGCGGTATTTTCTGGCATTTCCCGAATCTCACGTAACAACTTAGCAATAGCATCCCAATTATAAGCAGCGCTTATTTCCCCTGGCACCAATATACTCTTTTTCTTTTCTTCTGGGTTAGCTTCTGCTTTGGCTACCGCATCCATCACTACCGCTTTGTATCGTTGTGCTGCCTCAGCAATCACTTCTAATCTCTCTGCAATAGTGCCTTTTTGAATATCATCTTCTTGAGGATAAAATAAAATAGGCATGTCTCCTCCCACCTCCTTGATATTAGTATATTTTTTAACCACATTGCCTTATTTCTAAGTATAGCGCAACTTAACTAGGCGGGTGGTGAGCTTCTAACCTACCCAAAATTTCTTCCCCACGCAATGAGTAAGCAACATATCGTAAACCCCTCCCGGATCTCTCTATATCCAGATAACTAATCATATCTGGAGAAGGTAAAAGCTTTCCGCCATGCTCTGGCCACTCAATTAAGCAAATGGTTTGTGGTGAAAAATAATCTTGAATGCCAATAGAAAGTAGCTCTTGAGGGTCATGAAGACGATATAAATCGCAATGGCATATGCTTTTCTCATGCACTTGATAAGGTTCTACCAATGTATAGGTGGGGCTTTTAACCTTACCCGTATAACCCAATCCTTGTAAAAAACCACGAGCAAACGTGGTTTTGCCTGCACCCAAAGAACCAATTAAAAAAACAATCACTGGCGGCTGTAAAATAGCCTGAGCTAACAAAGCACCTGCCTGTAACGTTGCTTGCTCATCAGCAAGAAAATAATTAAGCATAATTCACGCACTGCCCCTCACCCCCGGGAATTCCCACATTAACACGAGTTTCGCGCTTAACAAATCACTTACAAGGTGGATTACTCAGCTGCCAAAGGTAAGGCAATAAATCTGTAGCAATCAAGCCACGCTCTCCTTGTTGTGCAGCTAAATCCCCCGCTACAGCATGTAAATACACGCCCAATGGCGCCACATTCGCTAAAGGGATACCTTGAGCAATGAGCCCACCCAACACCCCGCTCAACATATCTCCCATCCCAGCTGTTGCCATCCCAGGATTACCCTTATCACATACAATAGGAATTTTCCCTGCCGAGAGTACCAAACTGCCTGCTCCTTTTAATATGCACGCGCCGCCATAACGCTGCTGCATAGTCTGTATAGCATGCAAGCGATCATCCTGTACCTCTTGCACAGTCTTGCGTAAAAGACGCGCTGCCTCGCCAGGATGCGGAGTAAGTATCCAATCCTGCCTTGTCTTTGGTTGTTCAGCTAATAAATTTAATCCATCCGCATCCACAACTAAAGGCACGGTAGCATGCAATGCTTGATGCCATACTTCTTTAGACCACTTGGAACACCCCAAGCCAGGGCCTAATACCATAGCATCCGCACGCTTCATAAGCATTGCTAAGTCTGCTGCCGTATGCACGCCGTGCACCATAACTTCAGGGGTAGCAACATTCAGATAAGCAGCATGTTCTGGATATGTCGCTATGGTTACTAACCCTGCGCCCACTCGCAATGCAGCTTTTGCCGCCAGTAAAGGCGCGCCTTGCATTCCACAATCACCACCAATAATCAACACATGCCCAGACTGCCCCTTATGCCAATCCCGAGGCCGGGACGTTAAATTACCGCCCAAATAAGTCAATGTGGTTTTTTCTGCTATTGGCGGAACTTGCGCAAATAATTCCGCCGGCAGCTGCAAGTTATGACAAACAACATCACCTGCATAAGCGATACCACTGCCTGTCAACAACCCTAACTTTAAGCCAATAAAGGTAATAGTCTGTGTGGCTTTCACTGCTTTTCCTAATACACAGCCTTTATCTGCATCGATACCGGAGGGAATATCTATAGCTAAAACAGGGATATCCATTTGTTCTATCATGTCGATAACATGTGCAATGTTGGCTCGCACCTCGCCACGCAAGCCTATTCCACACATGGCATCTACTATTACGTCTACTAAGGCAAAGGGTGCCGACTTGTCAAAACAACTCATTGGCACATTAGCTTGTTTACAATTGCTAAAAGCACGTTCTGCTTCACCCTGTAATCCACTGCTATCTTCTACCTGCCAAATCGCAACATGCATGCCTCGCTCTTGTGCCAAACGAGCTAATACATAACCATCTCCGCCATTATTACCGCCTCCACAAAACACCGCGATACTTTTTGCATGTGGCCAACGTCGAGCTAAGCATTCTAAAGCCGCCTTCCCCGCACGTTGCATCATGACATCACTGGAGATGCCAAAGCGCTCTTGAGCTATGCGTTCGAGTTCACGAATTTGTGCTGTTTGATAAATGGCTAGCGGGGTATTAGACATAGATTACCTTCCTGGCAAAAAAATGTTATAAAATAGGAGTATTCGCGGAGTGCTCAGCCGTTCCCGCTAACACTGTCATCCTGAGCGTTAGGCTGTCATCC
>Ga0155554_104_pt1 | contig 10679 bp, 8 predicted proteins | sample RifCSPhighO2_12_FD_107211 | JGI IMG/M metagenome (GOLD analysis project Ga0155554, IMG submission 107211) | Gammaproteobacteria bacterium RIFCSPHIGHO2_12_FULL_41_20 | reverse complement strand
CTGTGCGAAGAGCGGCTGTTGCAGCCTCAATAGCTTGTTGTTTTTGAGGAAGTGTCGCAGCTTGTCGCTCCAAGATAGCCTGTAGAGCTTGACGTTTTTCTTCAAGTTGATGTTGCTGCTGTGCCTCCGCTTCTCGTCGCTGCCGTTCTTCTTCTCGTTGTCGTTCCTCTTCAACTTGTCGTTGGTGTTCCGCTTCTTGAGCCCGTTGAATGTCTTGGTTTAACTGATCAACTTCTCGATTTAGTACGGTAACGTCGACTGCTTGTGCACCACCAAGTGCGTTGGCAGGTAGAGTATGTTGAAGAGCAGTAGATCGCGGGGTGATACGATCTCTTTCGACGGTAGTTAAGGCGCCCATGTCACGAGCATCTCTGACTGTACCTTGATCAGCAGTGATTCCTTCAGCAGAGTGCCCTTGGAGTGCCTGCCGAGCAGCAGTGATTTGTGCATTACGTTGTTGTTCGTAACCAGTTAAAGCCTGTTGATTGGCATCTGCGACTTGTCGAGCAGCAGCGATTCTTGGTGCAAGGGCGCGGGCGCGTTGTTTGAGACCTGCAGTTTGCGCACCCACATCACCGACAGAGTCTTCAGTTGGAGCATCTTTTAAGGTACGGATAGCTTGACGCTGCTGAGCAATAAGTTGTTCACGTTGTTCTTTGGCTGTGCGAAGAGCGGCTGTTGCAGCCTCAATAGCTTGTTGTTTTTGAGGAAGTGTCGCAGCTTGTCGCTCCAAGATAGCCTGTAGAGCTTGACGCCGTGTCTCCACCGCCTTCGCCCTCTCCATCTCCCTCTGTAACTGCTGTACCTGTTCAACTAGTACTGCGATTTCTGCTTGTGGTTTTGGTGGTTCTTTTTCGCTAAATTCCTCTACTAATTCTGTTAGCTTTACAATCACTGTTACTCTAGCAGTTATGTTTTTCTGTATTGCTTGTAGATCTACGTCTACTTTCTGACCTAATTGGGCTATATCAATCTGAATAGCGGGTTGCTGTATATCAATAACTCCACTAACTTGTTGCTGAAGCTGTTCTCTATATTTTTCTGCTTGTTGTCGTAAAGCTATAGCTTCAATGTCCGCTGCAGTTAATCTTTTTTCTTCATGTTCTTCTTGCCATGCAATTTGGCGAATCTGATTTGCTCTTTTTCTAATCCGTTCAATTTTTTCCTCATAGTTACTTAGAGCATCACCGCTTAACTCACTGAGGATACCCGAACATTTCTGAAGTCCTTCCCGGATAGCAGTTAACCCCTGCAGTGTCTCACCCTGTATAACTCGCATCTTCTCGTTGTAGGAACGAGCAGCAGCATCGAGTCTTTCTTTCTGCCTCGCGACCGTCCCTTGTTGCTGCTGTGCTTGTACTAATAAGCTTGCTTGAAGCTCGGATGCCCTGTGTTTTTGCTCTGCAGCAGCATCGGCTAACCTTATTTTTTCCGATAAACTAGCGGTTGCTCCCTCTAGTCTCTCCATCAAGTTATTTATTCTTTGGGAATACGTTTGACAATCAGCAATAGACAGATGGCCGCTGAATTCCTTTCGCTTCCATTCCGCTCTGTCTGTGTTCAGGCCATCAACAATCACTTTTATATCTGTTACATCTACACCTGTTTTTTGTTGTCTTCTGCCAAGCATTTCTCTTACAGCTAAAATCAACCTGTCCTCTTCTTGTTGTTTTTCAACAAATAATTGCCTTACACCATCTATAGCTCTTCTTGTTTTTTCTTCTTGTTGTTTTATTTGTTGTTGTAGTACCAACAAAATACCAGCGGCACTAGAGGCATTGTGGTCTAATTTTTCTCGTATTTCTTCTTGCTCTGTGCTTATTGTCGATTCTCCTGCTTTGCATTGTTTTCTAGCACTCTCAATAAGCCGTCTTAGCTCCTGATTTTTTTCAGCCACACTAGGTGGAAGAGCCCTTTCCAGTGCAGCACATATTTCTAAACACCTACGCATAACCGGGGGTAAAAGACTGAGCTCATCGCTTAACTGTCTAAAGACCGAGGCTAAGGCTTTTCCTGTGGACCCATCTATTTGTGAAAGTTCTTTAAGCTTTTTCTTAAGATCAGATAATGTAATATTGTCCAGATCAAGAGACCTTATAGTATCTCGTTGTGTGTCTACTTCTTGAGTAAACTTTGCAGCTTCTCTTGTTTGCCCTTCTCCTCTTCGCCAAGAGGGATGATTAGTAAATGATCCAAAATTGCCAGTAATTCGCTGTATGGAAGCAGTTATAAGCTTTGTAAAACGCTTTAATTGTGGCTCAATAGTTGCATAGTTATTTTCTATTGGTTCACTTGCGGCTTGACGTAACGAATCAAGAGCGGCTGCATGCGGACTTTTTCTAGGTGTGGTCATTTTTAATCCTAGCTCGTTATATGTGTTTGATTATTTAGTGTGTAATTTTATTATAGGTGACTTTTATTAACATTTTTTTAAAGAGACGCCGGATCATGCGTCTGTAAGCCCTTGTTTTGACTAGGTTGAGCGCCGAAAACAGGGTCAGGTGCTGACATGCGGTATGTTTCTGCCTGAAAATAAAACAACATACCGCATGTCAGCACCTGACCCTGATTCTTTGGTCCCATTAATAATGAGCCGGATAGTGATGGGCTTTGGGCGTCAAGGTCTGTCGAAAGATATCAAGCAGCTTCATCAAATGGCTTTACTTTGATTTTACTGGCTTGCTTGCTAATTAACCAGGTGTCGTACTGAGACTGTATGTTGATCCACATTTCAATGCTAGTATTAAAAAATTTAGATAACCTTAATGCCATTTCAGGACTAATTCCTGCGTGCCCATTTAAGAGGCGAGATAGAGCTGTGCGGGACACGCCCAATCTTTTGGCTGCTTCTGTCACGTTCATACCCGTGGCATCAATTAATTCATCTTTAACAATTTTTCCCGGATGTAGTGGATTGTGTATAATAGTCATTGTTCTTTCCTCCACATGTTTAGTGGTAATCAATATAGTTGACATCAATTGCATTCCGATTAGTATCATCAAATTTAAAAATAACTCGCCAATTTCCACTGACTGTAACCGCATAAAAATCTTTCAAATTACCCACTAATTTATGAAATTTCATGCTGGGCGTGTTCATATCTTCAGGGCTTGATGCAGCATTCAACCTTTGTAATATTACTTTTAGCCGTTTTTCATGGCCAGCAGTAATGCCTGACTTATTGCCAGTATCAAAGAATTTCTTTAATCCTTTATGCTTCCATGACATAATCATATATGTTAAGTGTAACGCAACGCTTAACGAAATACAAAAAGATTGGTAACGAGTAATTTTGAAGGCGTGTCAATGGATGGGAGAAGAAGTATCCATGGTGTACTATGCACACAAACCGTGCTGTGCACAAACCACCTCTATCTCTATTGACATTGATTTTATCCGGGTTAAAATACTATATAGAGAATATCAACCAGGTTAAAGTCAATGAAAGACCGTCTAATACAACTCATCTATCAGGCAAACCCGTGGTTGAAATCCCAGCAGATACCAATACAACATTATGATTACATACCTCGGTTGCAAACTGAGAAGTTGCTATCACCGGAGTGGGATAATCTTTGGCTGGTATTAGTTGGACCAAGACAAGCTGGGAAAACCACGCTCGCTAAACACCTTGCCCAGGTATTGATTCAGCAACGACGTTTTGAAACGCTTCTATATTTAAACTGTGACTTACTCGAAGTAAGGCAATGGTTGACTAGTCCACTGTTTATTCAGGAAGCAATGGATACATTTCATTTGGAGAAGCCAATCATTCTCATTGATGAAGTGCAGCGTTTAGAGAACCCAGGACTACTATTAAAAGCCTGTGCTGATTTGAAGTTGAATATTAAAATGATAGCAACGGGTTCATCACAATTAGAATTAAAAAGTAAAGTGCAAGAATATTTAACTGGCCGTCATTTGCAAGCGCTCATCTTGCCTTTAAGTTATCAGGAAATAGGTGATGCGCATGATTCACAGTTGGTTTTTGGCTGTTATCCAGCGGTGGTAAAATCCAGTGAAAAAACTATTTTGTTGCAGCAAATTTATCAGGATTATATTGCGAAAGATATTATTGAGATTTTAAAAATCGGGAAACCTGATGTGATGCAGAAATTGATTGCTCTTGTTGCTCACAGTTCGGGACAGTTAGTGAATTACAATCAACTAGCGACAGACTGTTTGGTTTCTGTTGCTACCATACGAAACTATTTGTCTATATTAGAAAGTACTTATACGATTTTAAGTGTGACGCCTTTTGTTGGTAATAAGCGCAAAGAAATCACTAGCAATCCTATTTTGTACTTTATTGACAATGGATTTAGAAATCAATCATTGCATAACTTATCAATGGAACTTGACACACGGCAAGATGTGGGGCTATTGGTTCAAAGTGCTGTTTTTCAAGAGTTATATAAATTTAAAGTGCAACATTTTTGCGATTTTATCATTCATTTTTGGCGAACACAAAGTAGTGCTGAAGTCGATTTTGTGTTGTATAAAAATACTGATTGTATTATTCCTATTGAAGTAAAATTCAAATCATTCAATAGCCCAGTCATTACTCGTTCATTTCGCTCTTTCATCGATGCTTACCAGCCAAGGTATGGTTTCTTTATTACTAAGGATTTTAATAAGAAAATTCTAGTAAATAATTGCGAAGTGAATTTTATTTCAATCTCACGTATCGCTAATTTATTTTTTTTGTTGAAAAATGATCTCAAGTGCTAACGTTTAGTGCTTGACCAGTCAGGCGTTAATAGGATCTCCCGGTTTCCATTATTGATTGACTTCATCCATTGCAAATTCCTCAATACCGTGATGAAACTTGATCATTACTCTGAACAAATCGTAAAAGACAGCAAAACCACATGAACGCCAATCAGACATTTATCCGGACATTTTCATATATTAAATCAGATTAAAATTATTTTTTTATGCTATAATCATATAGTTAATAAAGTATAAAACGGACATTTAAGGGGACATTTTTCGTGACAGATCGAAACGAAGCTACAACACTAATGGAGCCTCTCTTAATACCCGAGAACGCCCCCAATAGAACTGATTTAATGGATCTTGTCCTTGATCTAACCCAAAAGTCAGCTCAATTCAAAAACTCATTACCCTCAGCAATTCAAAACTCTCTTGCAGGAACAGTAAGAGCCATGAATTGTTATTACAGCAACCTTATAGAAGGTCATAACACGCACCCAATTGCTATTGAGCAAGCACTAAATGGTAATTATGACTCTGACCCCAAGAAACGCAATCTACAACTTGAAGCAAAAGCTCATATCGAAGTCCAAGAATGGATAGATAATGGTGGCATTACAAATAGCATTTTTGCTCCTAAAACTATCTGTGAAATACACAGGCGATTCTGTGAAAAACTGCCTGAGGAATTGCTATGGGTTGAAGACCTTAAAACAAATAAAAAAATTAGAGTTGTTCCAGGTAAACCAAGGAAGAATGATGTGCAAGTTGGAGGACATATCGCAATAAGCCCTGGTGCCGTTCCGCGCTTCTTACAACGCTATGAAAAAGCCTATTCACCACTAGGAAAATCAGAAACAATGTTAGCGCTTGCTGCAGCACATCATCGTTTTTTATGGATACATCCATTTTTAGATGGCAATGGCAGAGTAGCGCGCTTCATTTCATACACCACAATACTAAATACATTAGACACTGGTGGAACATGGTCTGTTGCACGAGGACTAGCAAGAAATGTCAATGAATATAAACAACTTTTAATGAGTTGCGACTCCACTAGAAGAAATGATTTAGATGGCAGAGGTAATTTGAGTCAGGAATTTTTAATTGCCTTTACCAAGTTTTTCCTTGAGGTTTGCATTGATCAGGTTGCTTTCATGCAAGAGCTAATGGAACCAGATAAACTACGCACTAGAGTTTTATTATGGGCTAAAGAAGAAATTGAGATAAAAAATATTCCACAACAATCATTTCAAATTCTTGAAAAAATTCTATATCGAGGAGAAATCACCCGAGGTGAAATTCCAGATATATTAAACCTTACAGAAAGGCAGACTCGCAGAATAACCTCTAGCCTGGTTGATCTAGGTATATTAACTTCTGATTCTCCGAAAGCAACATTCAGATTGGTGTTTTCAGCCAAGTTAGCACATCGCTGGATGCCAGGTTTGTTTCCTGAAAAGTAAATTATATGATCTAAGATTTTAAAATACATGCAGCCAAGGACTGGCCTGAAGAAAGAGAAAGCAGAAAGGGGGTCAAGTGCTGACATGCGGTATGTTTCTGCCTGAAAATAAAACAACATACCACATGTTAGCACCTGACCCCGATTCTCGATTCCTTTTTTTCATTGTCATATTTAACTATGATGCTTACTATTTTACACGCCCAGATTGTTCGAGGATATTTATTGAACCTAGAAACAGCGGTTGAACGAGAGGGTAATGAAATGGATAAAGGATTTTTATGTTTATTCGAGCAGCATTAAGCAGTTTGCGCGAATTCGTTCGCTCCCAATCCCAATACAGTCTTGTCGCATATCTATCATCTGCTCGAAGAATTTATCCCTATAAAAAAAATCTTACCTCTAGTCTAGAATCGCCATTACGCCAATTAGCAGAAAATAATAAAGAACCTCAAGATACGACTTTTACGCTAAAATTTGTTCATGCCCATGCTGCTCTAATAAAAGAACATGCCATACGTCGTACAGATCTTTTTTTCTGTCAGCTTGTTTCTATTCATAATCTTAGCGAAAAATACCAAGGACACGTGACCATCAAAAAACAGCCCGCGCGCTTACAGCATGGAAATGGTTCAGCCAAGCTACTAACTCACGCTTGCCACAGCGCGCTCTTCCCACATATTAACATTGTTGTGAAACAGCCAGGAAAAACAGCAAAGAATTTAACAAGACAATATATAAGAACACATTTCTACCAGCAGCTGAATTCTACTGTTGAACTCCCTAGAATAGTTAATAGCTTTGATTGTCAGTTAGAAGGCAGAGTTAAACCCTCATTCCTAGTAGTATCTTGTTTAAATATTTTAAATCGCGCAGCAAATAATGAAATTGATCCTCGCGTAGGAATGCACTTGTTTTATCAATGTATGCAACAATTTTTTTCATCTTTACAATCACGCTATTTAGCTGCTCGCCACGCCAAAGATAAAGCAGCAGCGAAATTAGCGATATTATCTTATCAGCAGCAGGGAACCTTCGCCGGGGCGAAAGAGTTAACCATAGCAGATGAGTATGCAAGCTTGTTATTAAGATTAACACCAGAAGAAAAATTACGGCTGCAACAAGGAGACTTAGAGCTTGCCCCCCATTATCGACAAATTCAGGATGAGATTTGGAATGCAAGAATACCTAGAATCGGTTGACAATTTAAACCTAGAAAAATGCTGTGGCAGAGAAAATCTCATACATTTTTAGGTTTAACATTACTTTTTATAGCCGCAATAATGGTTTGTACCGCTTTAATGTTGCGATTCTCATGTCGATAGGCTAAATAGATTTCATCATGATAAATGGGTGCCTGTGCAAAGGGTTTAAGCTTTTCTGGATAAGCAGAGAGCGCAACCGCAGCCGGCAAAATGCCAACCCCACTTCCGTGCACTGTTAAACTAGCAATAACTTCTAGATTACTGCTTGCTATGACACGACGATATTGGATACCATTCTTGTGCACCTTCTTTAGCAACGCTTGCGTTTGCATTAACTCTGGATCGCAGATTATCACCGCATCGCCTGAATGGATATTTTGTGTAGAATATTTTACATCCGCAGCATGCCATAAGGTTACTTTATCCGTATATAGCTTTTGCAGAATCAAGTCAGGATGTTTAACCGGGTTAACAATAATACCAACATCAATAGATAGATTAACAATACCCTCTAATATTTTTCTGGATAAATCATGTTTTAACTGCACTTCTAATTTAGGGTAATCAGCAAGTAAAGACGGTAGAAATTTATACAAAGAATACAAAGCAACAGACGGATGACATCCGATAACAATACAACCCTGCACTTCATGATGCGAGGCAAGGCTCGCAGATTTCACCGTATCCCATAATTGTAGTAATTGTTTAGCATGCGATAAAAGTCTCTTACCCGCCTGCGTCAGTGCGACACCATTTTTATTGCGAATAAAAAGCTCTGCGCCAATTGTGCATTCTAAACGTTTAATCGCGACACTTAATGAAGGCTGGCTAATACCAATACGCTCAGCCGCACGTGAAAAATTCAACGTATTTGCCAATTCAATAAAGTATATTAACTCGTTGGCTGAAGCGACCATACGTTATCTCACCAACTCATATAACATGGCACCTAATGTCCAATCGATCTCTTGTTGGTTAAGTTTGTTAGTAACAGTTAACTCTGCATCATGCAAATAATAAGTCTTATACAACAACTGCTCGAAATAAATGCCATTAGCGCAATATATCGCTAAATATTTCTCTGGAACTTGTGGATAATTATTTTTTAATTGTTCCCAGGTATTATTACACACGTTTTGTAAACTCGTTTCCAACTCCGCCTCTCTCGGCGTTTTATCGACGCCAAAAAAATCAAAGGTATAATAAATACCCGAATAAGCAATAAATCGTCGCCCCGATAATGGAATAAGTTGCTGTGATACCTGTTTTTGTTCAAGCAAATCCGCATACACAGCTTGACACTGCGCGCTAGAAAAACGCCCCTGTTCTTTACCCTTAAATAAGTAATGCTCCGGATAACAACTGCTTGCTGCTGGATTTGCCAGCATAGCTTCACGCGCTTGATCTTGTCCTAAGCCTAGAAAACTTTTGCTAAATATCACATAACGCTGCTGGTCAATCGTCACGGCAATTTCATCCTCAGCATGCGTTTGATCTTCTGTAGAAAAAGCAATTTGTGTCGAGGCACCGCCCATATCAATACTACCAACCGTGGCCTGATGCGTAGTAAAGTTTCCTAATAGATAATTCACATCCAACCAGCCATATAATCCCTCCATTTTACCGCTAATCGTATGCACAGCAGCGATAGAAAATGGATAACTCTGTTGAAGATAATCCGTGACATGCTGATAAATGATGGCTTGTTTATCTTCCGGCAAGGAGCGCATACCCGCTGTGGCAAAAATACTCACTGGCACGAGTGATAATGATACCCCTTTGCTTTTTAAGATTTGACGGGCATCATCCAGTGGCTGTTTCAATGATAATCCAGCTGCATCAGGGTGATCAGCAAATGTGGCTAGCCCTGGTTTAACTGACTCAGAAAAAATATCTTTTATCACCGGTACCGACAGTGTGATCTCATATTCAAACACATGTAGTCGCGACCCACTACTACCCGCATCCACCATAATAGCGTAATGACTATCTGCAAAAGCAGTCGCGCTTAATACAGAAACCGTGAGAAGTATTAAAAAAATAAGATGTTTTTTCATGGAATCGCAATAATTTCTATGGCATGGCTATGGTATGTTCACTTTATAGGAAATTAGCAATAGAATCGACTAATATAACCTAGAAATGGCAGTTGTGCGCGCACAATGACGACACGTCAGCGGCAGGCCATAGTACATTGATAAATATTAACTATTTTTTTTGTAGTTTACTTTTTGTACAAATAAATATAATATAGCTTAATTAAAATCACACAAATCGGAGTGAAATTATGCCTGGCTCGTCCCTCTCCATCATGGACAGTTTACGAAATGCGGCTCTAGCTGGTGGCTTGGAAGCCTCCCTTTTTCTACCATTAGATACAGCTCGCGTGCGCCTACAATTATTTCAAGGACGATCCAATGCAACCAACTTAATGGGGCATTTTCGCGGAGCCATGAGTGTTATACTGGGTACTCCCAGCAGACCTGCTTCTCTCTATCAAGGGCTTATACCAGCCGTTGGTTATCGAATGTTACAACGCACAATTCAATTTGGTGCCCAGCCGCTTACCAAAGTAGTCCTAGAAAATCATCTAGGCAACCCACTTAAAGAGCAATATGGCGATAATGCTGCAGCCATTATGTTAAATGGCACAGCAGGCAGTATAGTAGGATCAGTAGAAGCTGCCTTGTTACCTGTAGAAAAAATCAAACTATTTCAACAACAATACAGAGTCACGATTGCTATTGCAGCACGAGCAGTCATGCATACCCCAAATCCATGGCAAGGCGTAGGCATCACCATGGGCAGAAATGCACCTGGCGCATTTGTATTATTTGCTGTCTCCGATCTCATCAAACGCAAAGTATTTCACGCCGATCAAGAACATCCTCTTTCTGTTGCGCAACATGTCGCCGCTTCTGTAAGTGCATCTGCAACGTCTGTTGTTGTTACGGCACCCATTGATGTCGTCCGAACACGTACCATAGCACAAAAAAGTGAGAATCGTGTCGGCGCATTATCGATCTTTCGTCGTACGTTACAAGAAGAAGGCGCATCTGCATTTGCTAAAGGACTTGGCCCGCGATTAATGTCTGTTGTGCCCAAACTGGGATTTACTATGACCATGGTAAGCTTGCTAGGAAGCATAAGCTAGATAACAACCAGTTCAGGGTGAGATAACCCTCTGTACACGACAAAAATAAAAAATCTATAATTCTGTCATCCTGAACCCTTCGCTTCGCTCTAGGGTAAACTCCGTGAAGGATCTATTTAATCAACTAGATAGATCTTT
>Ga0155554_101_pt1 | contig 11126 bp, 8 predicted proteins | sample RifCSPhighO2_12_FD_107211 | JGI IMG/M metagenome (GOLD analysis project Ga0155554, IMG submission 107211) | Gammaproteobacteria bacterium RIFCSPHIGHO2_12_FULL_41_20 | reverse complement strand
AGCGTCAGCGAAGGATCTTCTTAATAAACACCGAGGATTTATTAAGAAGATCCTTCGCTGACGCTCAGGATGACAGTGTTAGCGGGAACTCCTGCTAGAAAGCTTGTCATCTCCATATTAAGCCATTAACATTAGGCGGGAGGCTTTTCATATGACTATGATTATAATTAGAATTTTATCTTGGTTGGCATTGGGCATGCCAATCTTGTTGCTGTACTCTTTCCCCGCCGCAGCCAATCTAACAACCGCTGTCGTCACCTGCAAAGCAGAAAATTGCCCTTCCTTACCTCCCATCCTCCCAAGAGATGAAAAGCTCGCCAGTCAAGCCATTATTTATCAAACCTCGTCACACCCAGAGTTTATGACACGCTATAGCCAATCCTTCTCCAAAACACACCATGGCGGCTGGCAACATATTACTGTTAATGAAACAGCTCTTAGCCAAACTCACCCTATCATCGGCTTTGGTGGCGCATTCACCGATAGCACTGCAATACTTTATCAACATTTATCTCCTGCCCTAAAACAAGCCCTTATTGACGCTTATTTTTCACCTCAAGGCATTGAGTACTCTCTAGGGCGTGTTCCCATGGCAAGCAGTGATTTCTCTTGTAGAAACTTTGCGAAAGAACAAGGTCACGATATCCCTACACCAAGTTTAACTCCGTGCTCCAATCTTTTATCGCCCTATTCATACGCAGACAAACCTGACTACACTTTAAGTAATTTTGCTCTACAGCCCGAAGATTTGAATTTCAAAATTCCCATGATCCATGCTGCACAAGCTAATTCACCTGATTCACTAAAACTTTTTGCTAGCCCATGGTCAGCGCCTGCCTGGATGAAAACCAATGGCAGCATGATTCATGGCAGTTTAAACCCCGCATTGCAACCTCTCTGGGCAGAATACTTTGTGAAATTCCTTCATGCTTATCAACAACACGGCATTACCTTTTGGGGACTCACTGTGCAAAATGAACCCGTAAATGGCGCCATACTGGGTATCAAAGATTTGCAAAGTTGGCAAACCATGTATTCCTCCACAGAGGAAGAAGCGATATTTATCAAAAACTATCTAGGTCCCGCATTAAAGCAGTTTGAGAAAGAATATCACTCGAAAATTCACTTAATGATTCACGACGATCAGATTATCAACATTCACAAACGTACTGAGATGTTAAATGATCCAGAAGTGGCACAGTACGTCGATGGCACAGGACTACACTGGTATGTGAATTACAGCCCTTTCTTAGCAAATCTTGATAAAGCCTACCAAATGCTAGATCAGGCCTCTCCTAAAAGTCAGCGTTTTATTATAGGCACAGAAGCATGTACCGGCTCTTTACCGATGCCAAATGGACCCGCTCTTGGTAACTGGGCGCGAGGAGAATCTTATGCGCATGATATCATTCAAGATCTTAACCATCATGTCTCAGGATGGACTGATTGGAATTTATTATTAGACACACAAGGCGGCCCCAATTGGGCAAAAAATTATGTAGATGCTCCCATCATTGCTGATCTGCAAACACAAACTCTTTACAAGCAACCCATGTATTATTATTTAGGCCATTTCAGCAAATTTATTCGCCCTGGCTCGCAACTGTTGGCTAGTCAGTCACTTGGCCCGGCACCACTTGAAGAAGTCACATTTAAAGTACCTGCTCATGCAAATCTACCGGAAACAATCGTCATTGTGGTATTAAATCGTGACATCACTAGCAGAAGCTACTATATCTATGATCAGTCTATTCATAGTGAAAATGCTTATTTAAATATGCATATTCCTGCCCATGCCATTCAAACTATTATTTATAAAGTACAGGTCTAACTTATGCGTGTTTTAGGTATTGAAACATCATGTGATGAAACCGGCATTGCCATCTATGACTCCACGCAAGGATTACTGGGTCATCAGCTATATACACAAACGGCTATGCATGCCATGTATGGCGGAGTAGTGCCTGAACTGGCTTCGCGCGATCACGTACGTAAAGTACTGCCGATGCTAATAGCGCTATTTCAGCAAACACAGCTCTCAGGAAAAGATCTGGATGGCATTGCGTATACCGCTGGCCCAGGGTTAATCGGTGCACTCTTAGTCGGAGCTATGCTAGGCCGTACGCTAGGCTGGGCTTGGCAAATCCCCACTATTGGTGTACACCACCTAGAAGGACATTTATTAGCTCCCTTCCTTGAACCGCATCCACCTATGTTTCCTTTTATTGCTTTACTGGTTTCTGGCGGGCACACTGAATTAGTCAAAGTTAGCCGCTTAGGTCAATATGAAATTCTAGGAGATACTCTAGATGATGCTGCTGGTGAAGCATTTGACAAAACAGCACGATTACTCGGATTAGGTTATCCAGGAGGATCTGCCCTAGCAACATTAGCTGAATATGGCTCTCCATCGCGATTCCATTTTCCTCGGCCCATGGTAGATAGACCCGGATTAGATTTCAGTTTTAGCGGGTTAAAAACTTACGCCGCACATGTTATACAAACCCATAATCTGGATGAGCAAACCAAGGCTGATATTGCCTATGCATTTCAAGCAGCTGTCGTAGAAACGCTTGTGATTAAATGTCGCCGTGCTTTACGACAAACTGGATTAAAACAATTACTCATTGCAGGAGGTGTTGGCGCGAATCGCATGTTACGTCAAGCATTACAGGCCATGGTACAAAGTGAACAAGCTTGTGTATATTTCCCGCGTCTTGAATTTTGCACTGATAATGGCGCAATGATTGCTTATGCTGGCTGCCAGCGTTTGCTCGCTGGGCAGCAGGATAGCTTGGCTATTGATGTTAACCCACGCTGGTCATTACCTTCTTTATCTATATAAAATAAATTATTGCACGTTTCTACATTAACAGATCATTAATTAACCATGCATTAATAATAGCCTCGTATAATCACTCTCGTGTTGATCACTTTTAAACCTAGAAACGAGAGGATAATATGCAAAGCGGCTATTCTATTACTCATAAATCCTTCAAGGATGCTGAATACCAACGTCAATTACTTAGCGAAGATTATTCTAGATATGTAGAAAGTGTTCTTGTAGAAAACAGTACGCCACAATCAGGCTCTAATATGCAACCAGCCACTACTACCGCACAAGCCGCCGCTACACCTGCGTCTTTTCAACAATTGATGAGAACATTAAACGGCAGAATACGCGATCAGTATGCCCAAATTATTTATAAAGTCGGCCGCAATATATTTCCATTAATTATAGCCATTGAAAATGAGCAAGATAACTCTGGCATAGGTGGTACCTATATCTTATTCACTGCAGATGGCAAAGTAGAATATATCCGACCCGTAGAAAAAGCCTATGAATATTACAAAAGTGTTTCCCATATGCCTTTAGGAATTCTATCCATCATTGCATCCTACTTTAATAAACCCGGCGATACATCATGGATCCCATTATTACAATCTCTGCTTATTGATATCCAAAATGTTTTAACCAACTTGAACCAGAGCGAGCTTAATCCAGAAAGTATGGCGCGTGTTCGACAAATGTTAGATTTAACCATCCTTTATATAAAAGAATGCTTACAAACGGGAAATCTTTCTCAAGAAAAATTTAGACTTTATTCCGAAGAAATAATGAAAGCCATAAATATTAATATTAAAGATGCAGCTACTATGCAAGTTGCTGCCGTACAAAAAGCACTATTAGAAATAAAAGAAAGATTAGGCGAATCATGGTCTGAATTATTTGTGGTTATCCCCACTATCTGGGCAGTTAGCCAAGACAATCCACGTGAACAAATTTTTCGATCCCTCATGGATCCAAAAACCGTCAACACACGTTTAATTATTGCAGAAGGTATACGAACTGTTGAAGATGCAAGAACCTTAATTGGCCGTATTGTGTATGATAGATATGCTGCACGCACTATCTTTGGCACTGCAACAGCAGAAAATCGCCGCAATACTATGGCATTAGCAACACCAATAGACTTAATGGGAAATGCCACAGCTGCGGCACTAGGTGCTCGTGTAAGCACGCTGGGTGTATTTTCTTCGACACAAACAACTACCACTGCTATAACTGTTTGTCCTTATCGGCAACGATTGTCTACACCACATCTACAATCTAGACTTTAATCTTGAGTCGAGCTCCTAGATGCCAGCCTGCGCTGGCATGACATCAATGAATTATCTAGATTATTAAATTTTTTCCGCTAATTTGCTTTCTTTTCCCATCCATAAATTACGGATATTGTTGCGATGCCGATAAATCAATAACATACTCATCAATACAATCACTGCGGCATAGAATCTATTCGTAAAATACCAAGTATAAAATGGAGCCAGCAATGCAGAGATCAGCGCAGCTAGCGAGGAATAACGAAAACATAACGCCACGAACAACCAGGTAGCAATAAGCATAACTCCTACCGGCCAAGCTAAAGCGATGATTCCTCCTAGTGCTGTTGCTACACCCTTTCCACCTTGAAAGCGAAAAAACACGGGATATAAGTGCCCAAGAAATGCCGCTAATACAACTAAAACCAACCCTATGGGTAAAACCCCATACCAACGTGCGAGCAAAACAGGAATAACTCCCTTTAATACATCCCCTAACAAAGTGAAAACTGCGGCAGTTTTTCCACCAATACGCAACACGTTCGTCGTCCCAGGGTTGCCAGAACCTCGAGTACGCGGATCAGGGAAGCCCATCAGTTTACAAACAATAATAGCGCTGGAAAGAGAGCCAAACACATAGGCAATGATAATAGCTGCAACCACATCAAGATTATTCATATAACGCGAGTTCCGGATAAGAAATGAATTTTAAAACAAACCTAAAATTGCAGTATAACAAGGCTTATGCAGTGCTGTTAAGAAGGTAAATAAAGCCTACCCACTGGCTGAGGCACGGCAGACAAATTATTAATAATGTACTGATACATCTGTTGCGTTGCATTTTCTCTAAACATATTCCTTGTGCTGACTTGCAACTTAGCCTGATTCCACAATGCTTGTGCTAATGGTATAGCTAATGTTTCATCTTTCTCCCAACCTTGATATTGCGGGTCTCTTATAATGGCGAGTAACGCAGCAATGCCGCGAGGAACAGTCACCATGTCCGGAATATCTGGATTCGCAAATGCCTTGACTGCCACACCCCCTGCTCCCATTACTTGCGCATGCCAATGAGGTAAACTACAACTAATTAAAACCACAACTTGCTGTAATTCTTGCCGCCATTGCGCAGTATCCATTGGTTTAGATAGCGCCACTTGATCATAAAGATAGCCCATGTAAGTATCTACGGTATTGTAAGTCGCTTGCCCCATTTCTATTTTTTGTCTATTTATAACAAGCGTCACATAAATTTCATCGATATATGACTTATCGCCAGCTTGCAACCTCTCTATCACCCAGGTTAATTGCTGTGTTAATTCTGTTTGTAGATAACGCAAGTCTTCTTGAGCAATCGCTAGTAGCGCATCACGCTCACTGTTGTTCTCCGGCATAGCCGTTATCTGTTGTTGTGCTTGTTGTGCAATGACAATAAATTGTTGAATCGTCGTAGTCATTTTTATAACTAGCTCTACCATCTTTAGATGATGCTTAATACGTGTTTGCCATTTCTTCAGCGAATCGGTTAATACTGCATATGCTTGATTAATACCAGCAGCAACCGTATCCATCGCTGCTTGTAACGCGTCAAGAGAGGTAACAGTTTTACAGGTTTCAACAAAGTTGTCTCGCATAACATCACAACTCTGTTGCGCTTGCTGAATAATGTCGGCAAAGAGATGATCACGGATAAAAGCTATATGTCTAATAGCAAGCTGCACGATATCAGCAACTTGCGGATGCTGAGCCCATTGCGCCTGTAATTCAGTTAATTGCTGCTCTGCTGCACGCACATTTTCATCCACAAGATCTTGCTGTTGAAATAGCTGTTTTTGCTCATTAAGTACCGCTAGCGTTTCTTGATAAGCTTGTTGATAAGGCAAAACAGCCGCATGTAGATTGGGAATATTCTTCTCTACCATGTCGAGTAATTGCTCTATGTATTGCAAATCATACGTTACTTGCTGGGTTTTCACCGCATCAAGCAGTTTCTGTGCTTTACATATAGGCCTAAAAACCAACTCATCCCCCCAAGCCACAATTAGACCAGGCAAAGCAATATGTTCAGGTAAAGCTTGTTGATATAGCCTATCAACACATTGTTTTACTTGAACTAATCTAGCTTGCATGATCCCCCTCCTAAGCTTGCTATTTTTATAGCCTATTTTAAGATATTAGCCAATTTTTGCCCTGAGTTCCAGAGGGTGTTTATCACAAGGCCGTCATTGTCCGCACTAGTCGCAGTCATTCTGGGCTTGCGAAGGATCCATATCCTTGTCATGATCTTCAACAAAGAAACAGCTGCTGAGCGCGTGTTTTAAATGTAACAGATTGATTGAGATAGGCTTTCAAAAATTTGAGCATTTTAAGGTTTATGTAAATATGACGACAAATGAATCTCACCTAATCTGGCTTGATTTAGAAATGACGGGATTGAATCCAGAGAAAGATAGAATTATTGAAATTGCTACTATCGTCACTGATACCTATCTTAATGTTATTGCGGAAGGACCCGCCATTGTCATTCATCAAGCGAATGAGCTATTAAACTCCATGGATGATTGGAATACTAAACAGCACAATTCCACCGGCTTGGTTGAACGCGTAAAAAATAGTGAGATTACAGAGCAGGTAGCGGAAGAAACCACATTAACTTTTTTAAAACACTATGTGCCCGCTGGCACTTCGCCACTGTGTGGGAATAGTATCTATCAAGATCGCCGTTTCTTGTATAGGTATATGCCACAACTTGAAAAGTTTTTTCATTATCGTCTGCTGGATGTCAGTACTTTAAAAGTACTAGCGCAACGTTGGGCGCCACAAGTAAGTACCGGGTTTAAAAAAGACTCTCGGCATCGTGCCTTGGATGACATTTATGATTCCATTGCGGAGCTGAAATACTATCGGGATCACTTATTAAACCCAGCTATTTTGGCGCATGGTAGTTATTCCTGAGCGTTAGCCTGTCATCCTGAGCGTTAGCGAAGGATCAGTGTCCTTGTTAAACGAATTCAACAAGGACACTGATCCTTCGCTAACGCTCAGGATGACGATGAGCGACGCACAACTGCAGAAGGTGCTGCTGCTGCCGCTGTAGAAGCTGTGACAAAACGTGGGCATTTCTCCAGCATAGTTAATAGCCGTTCAAACTGGTCGAGTACAGTACCGCCAGCTCTAGCTTCTTGTGCTGCTGTGGCTGGTTGTTTTATGGCCATACGTCTTGTGCTCGCAGCAAATGTCATGTGTTTTGCCATCATAATCTCATCTCTTGTGATTTCAATAATGCGGGGCAAATCATCATTTCCTGCATCCTCAAGGCGCATCTGAAAGAGCTTGAGTATGTCATTTACTGTCTCTCTAGACACCGCCTCGCCCCCCTTGCCAAACAGTCTTCCTACTTGTTGTATAGTTCTTGCTGGTAATGAGGTTTTTTCTTTTGATTGTTGATATTGTAATGCTTTCTCTACCCAATCTACTATCGCTGAAAGTGGATTAGACGCCTGTGTATCTTGCAATATCTCCTCCGCTTCATTCAATGCTCTTTGCAGCGCTTGCTTAGCTGTCTGTCTTAAAATAGGCGACGCTTTATTAGAATCAGCGCTGTCCCGATAAAAACGCGCTGCCACCTCAGCAGGAAAGAAATCCCCCGGCATGGAACAAGGTTTCATCCCTGGTGAACCTGGTGCAGCTAAAGAAGCTAAAATAGCGTTATGGCAAGCACATGCACGAATACGTTGAATTATTTCTAATGGTAAGTCTACCCCTTGCTCAGATAACATCTTCTGTAACCATTGTTCTTCTGCAATTTCGATGATTGTGCCCGTGCGGTCTAATCCACTTGCACAACTCACCGCATTGGTAATATTTGAAGCCCGATTAACGATACGTATTATCTCTGCTGCTTTTTTTGCTCTTTCTGCACGACGACCAATATCTCTCCCAGCACTAGGTACGCTATCTATGGTTTCTGCTAATCCCCCTACCAACTCTGATATTTCTGAAGAATAAGCAAGCCCAAGCAAATTAGTCGGGATATTTGACAAATAAAATATCGGCGACAGTTGCGGTTGCGTCTCACTGGCGAATTCTTTATTAAGCGCCATTAATGCCATTTTAGTCCAACGAATCATCAGGTCTTGATTTTCAAGAGTAGAATCGGTAAGTAAGGACAATACATGTATCACTTCAGACTCAATTGGCCCACGATTTTTATAGCGTAGCTGATGGATATGTTCGCGTATTTGCCGCATACTCTCCTTGGCATAAGCGCTTAATTTTTCCTCCGTCTCGCCGCCACCCACATAAACAGGCGAGCTACTACGCGCCGACCACTGCTCGCCAACCAAGATGCTGCCGGATTTCCACAATTGGCTACAGGTAATATAACCATTTTTTATAGTAGGCCCAATAGTTCTGCGCATTTGCGCAGGTAATCGCGTATCATCACGTACAATCTGTTCGTAAAAATATGCATTAGCCATACGCATTGCTCGTTTCTTTGTGTTATGAAAATTCTTTTCTGTCTCGGTTTCTGCTGCACTAAAGGTATGCATCACTGCTAATTGCGCTCTTTGTTCTCTAGTTTTTCCTGTAATAGGATGTGCTATTTCTACGTGGGTATAATCGTTTGAGTATTGTTGTACCGTTACCATAGATTTTGCCGGATCTAAGGTGCTAGCTAAATTACGGTAATGGCCTAATAACATTGCGAAATCTTTGTCTGTCTGCATTTCATCAGCAAGACCTGCTTTTTGCACTATACCTTTCAGTGTCGCATTAAAATCCACCTCATATTCACTGATTTTTCCTGGCAGTGCTTCTCCTGTTCCTGCTTGTTTTTGAAACCTTTCTATTTCTACCAGTAATCGCCGCACTGCATAATTTAACTGCGCCTGCAAATCTGTGCGCCCTATCTTTGCCAACACAAAATCAATAGCACGCATGGCACTTAATACACGTAATAGCATATTATTAGATTCAGTGAGTGGATTATCAGGAGAACGTAGCTGCGCTGGTGTAGTTTGCCTGGCATCGCGCACTAGCGCATAACCTGTTGGATAAAGCGCGGTATCTTTCGCTATATAGGACTGCACGCCTTCGATGCGATCATTTTGTACTAAAATAAGATCCAGTAAATTTCCATATTGTGGGGTACCTACCGCTACACATTGCTGCAAAAGAGCAAAGTAGTCATAGTCTGCAGCAGGTGGCCACCACCGGTTTGGAAGTTGGAAACCTGATAAGTCCGCCGTACGCGATGTGGCCATATAGTTACACTATTCGTTATGACCCGCCGCGACGCAAGGTCATCCTAAAAGGAGTGGATGATGATGGAGGAGGTGGCATCATAACCTCTGCCAATTCCCGCCTAACCTGTGCTCGCGCTTCGTTAATTCTCACCAGGTCTCTTACCTGTTGTTGCGCAGTAGTATTTAGCCCAAAGATGGATGGCTTAATACGCCCCTTATTTTCTCCCAAAAGTTGCAGTATCCCTAGCCCCTGGCTATCCCGTGATGCACTAGCGCTACTACCCGCCATCATTTTCATCATTCCCATCAAAGCGGCGAATTCACTATTCACAGTAGCTACTTTTATCACAGTATCGGCACTCAATGGTGAAGCTGCAGGAATAACAGGAGTAGGAGCTACAGCTGCTTGTTGATGAGAAGCAGATACCACTTGAATAACCTTGGGAATAACCGCAGTCGCACTTGCCACGGCTTTTTGCAGTTGTTGCTGTTGCTGTTGTGAAAAAGTAATAGGTTGTCCATGCGAATTAGTTAACCCTGCCTTAGCCAGTTGTTGTACCACATTAGCTGCATGAGCCTGCTGCGCTTGTTGCCATTGTTGAGTAGCCGCAGCATAAGACATATTTAGGTTAGCTAGCTTTTCCCCTAATTCATGCACATGTTGCGCTTTGTCTGACGGAATATGCCCACCAGCCTGAGCTTGATGAACTTGATCATGTAATTGTTGTTCTATTTGTCTTAGTCTATCAACTAAGTCTCTGTTTAATCTCTCTTCTCTATCGTGACGCTGATGCTGCTCCCGCATCGACAACAGATACGCTTCCAAATCAAGCCATCGCTCTATTGCCGCTGCTTCCTGTTGCTGCGCTAATTGTTTAGATACTGGCGAATCAGGGAAGGAAAGGGCAATTAAAAACTCTGCTGGGCCTTGTGGACTAGCTACAATTTGTTCTAGTGGTCTGCTGGCAGACATAATTCATACTCCTCAGTTAATCCTCTTACATTATAGCAAATCACATAACACTTTCTGCTATATATAGCAATTTTGTACGTAATTCCCGTAAATCCCGCGCCCATGCCGTAAGCCAAACAGCCTCTTTAGAGGCGGATAAGAATTCTAAACCAGTTGGCAAGTGCTCTTGGAGTTTTTTTTCTAGTTCGTTGATATCAATAACAAAATCCTGTGAGGAGAAATCTACAATTAAAGCCTCATCCCGTAATCTTGAAATAATTAAATCAAACAATTGCTGTGTGACCTTGGTATATTGTTTGATTTCCGGCTCAAAAATAGTCAATGCTTGTTTATTAATAACATTAGATAAGCTATGCAGCGACAATAACGTCTCACATAGCTGTGTCATAACAGATAAAAAATAACGATAACTCTTTTTCAGCCCTGGATTAAATCCAGAATGATATACCCAACTCGGCATAATGCGTGGAGATTGAAAAATAGCCTGCATTAAATTACTTTCTTCTGCAGAACAAAATTCCTGCATACAAAGAAACTTCGTCATTAACATTGCAAAGAAATCAGAAAATAGTTTAAGTAAAGAGAGTGTATTTTTTCTAAAAATTACTTCTACACGATCAGGAAAGATTAATAACCCAATCACTGTGCCAACAAATGTCCCCATAATAATATCATGCACGCGATTATATGTAACACTGCTTGGATCATATGGCGACAATATTGCTACTAGCAATAATGCAGCTATCAGTAATGGCAAACATAACATGGTTGGCTCAAGCTCATAAGAAATCGCCAATAAC
>Ga0155554_110_pt1 | contig 11310 bp, 6 predicted proteins | sample RifCSPhighO2_12_FD_107211 | JGI IMG/M metagenome (GOLD analysis project Ga0155554, IMG submission 107211) | Gammaproteobacteria bacterium RIFCSPHIGHO2_12_FULL_41_20 | reverse complement strand
GGTACCACCGATGATACCTGTCAAGGTAATGGCGCCTGTGCCAGCGCTGATGGTTAAATCACGGGCGGTGGTATTAAAACTATTGACGGTAGAGTCGAAAGTGACAGCGCTATCGGTGGTGGTGAGGGTAGTGTCAGCGTTGAGGGTAACAGCGCCATCGTAATCTTGAGTACCGGTGGTGGTAATGCTGCCGCCGTTGATGGCGGTGGTGCCTGTGCCGGTATCGAGACTTGCTGCAGTGAGAGCAGCACTTAGGGTGGTGGTGCCGGAGTTAGAGAAAACGAGAGCATCGAGGGCATTGGTACCACCGATGATACCTGTCAAGGTAATGGCGCCTGTGCCAGCGCTGATGGTTAAATCACGGGCGGTGGTATTAAAACTATTGACGGTAGAGTCAAAGGTGACAGCGCTATTGGTAGTGGTGAGGGTGGTATCAGCCCCTAAAGTCACTGCACCATTATAATCTTGAGCACCGGAGGTGGTGACTGATCCACCATTAATTGCAACGGTACCTGTACTAGAAGTAAAGCTAGCTGCATTAAAAGTACCTCCAATGGTTGAGGTTGCTGCCATATTGGTTAGGGTAACAGCTCCCAAAGCATTGGTAGCTCCTACATTACCAGTGAATGTAACATAGCCCTCCGCTCCACCGTCTCCTTGGATGGTGAGTGCGCGTGCAGTAGAGCTTGATGAATCAACAGTGCTGTTAAATACAACAGGTTGAGTACCTCCACCCGTTAAAATGGTAACATCGGCTCCCAATTGTACTGGTCCGCCAAAAGTATTGGTTAGTGTAAAATTCGCCCCGTTTAGATTCATCGAGCTTGTATTGATAACAGTTGTCCCTGTACCTGTTGTTAATTGAGCGATAGCAAAATTACCTCCTACTGCGCCACCAAAAGTTTGAGTGCCAGAAGTGGTTAATACTAATTGACGTAAAGTGGCACTTGCAGAATTCAATGTATTTGTAAAATTAATAGGACCTGTTCCCGCATTAAATGTGGTTATTGCATTTTGGTCTAGAACAACAGGCCCGTTAAAGACAATGCCTGAAGCGCCAGTGGTTGTAATATTGGCATTCACATTAGCTGTCCCTGTTCCAGTAGATAAGCTAGTCGCATTCACCGTGCCTGAAAAGGTTTGGGTTCCAGAAGAAGTTAAAGCAATAGCATCTAACACATTCGTTGCCCCGATATTGCCAGAGAAAGTTTGAGTACCAGATCCTGTATCAATGGTTAAATCACGTGCGGTAGCATTAGCGCTGTTGATCGTAGAGTCAAAGGTGACAGCGCTATCGGTGGTGGTGAGGGTGGTATCAGCCCCTAAAGTAACAGCGCCATCGTAATCTTGAGTACCGGTGGTGGTAATGTTGCCGCCGTTGATGGCAGTAGTGCCTGTACCGGTATCGAGGCTTGCTGCGGTGACAGTTCCGCTAATAGTTGTGGTGCCTGTCATGCCAATGGTGAGTGCCCCTAAAGGCTGTGTTGTTCCCACATTGCCAGTGAAAGTGACGTTTCCTCCTGAGCCTCCGCTAGGTGTTACAGTTAGATTACGCGCGGTACTAGTTTGAGAATCGAGAGTACTGCTAAAAATCACATCAGCAGCACCTCCTCCTGTGGTAATCGTTACATTAGCTCCCAATTGAACAGGCCCAGTAAAGGTATTGTCGGCACTAGCATCACTAGAAAGATTGACTGTTGTAGTGCTAATAACTGATGTTCCTGTTCCTGTTGTGAGGTAATTCAAAGCATTTGTTCCACCTATTGCTCCACCAAACGATTGAGTACCTGAAGTGGTAAGCACTAATGCACGCAAGGTTGTTGTTGCTGAATCAAGTGTACTGACAAAATTGATAGGACCAGTACCTGCACTGAAAAGATTAGCATTAATAGCATCGTTAATTACAACTGGACCATTTAAATAAATTCCTGTACCTCCACTCGTTAGAGGAGCATTAACTTGTATTTGGTCCGCTGTTAAGTGGATTCCACCCCCTGTTCCACTCACAGCTGCATTAAAAATAATATTTTGTGCAGCATTTAATATAAGTGAGGTGGCAGCGGTCCACGTTACTTCTGCACTCACAGTAATATCACCATTCGCTGTTCCCCCTGAAGTTGTGATGACACTAACATCGCCATTTGCAAGATTATCTTGAAGATCTGTATTTAAAATATTTGCACTATTGGTAGAGGGGGTGTACGTATTGCTGGCGAAACTTTCGTTGGAAGTCGCACTCGTTGAAATCGTGACGTCTGTTGGGTCTAACAACCACAGACCAAATTTTCCTTTTGGAGCATTTGTATAAACCTTAGCCCCCGCCACATTGAGGTAATGTCCTGAGGTTTCAATAAAACCACCATCACCTCCTAATACACCTCCTTTAGCGCTAATGACACCATGAAAAGCAGTGGCCACATCCCCCCAGAAGATCACCTCACCGCCATTTCCTTTAGTGATGGCATCAGCGGTAACCACAGCACCTTTGTCGGTGGTGTTAAATGAAGCATTAGGAAGCGGGCCTTTACCTTGATAGTTGCCTCCTATGCGGATGATGCCACCTCCTTCATCACCGGAAACATCTAGGTTTGCAAGAGAGGTGAGATATAAATTCTTGCCTGTGATAGTTACATTGCCTCCCTTCTCTCCTGTCGACTTACCCGAAGCATTTAATTTCCCTGCGACGATGACTTTTCCTTCTTCGCCGCCAGAGAGGATAATCGCGCCATTTTGTACGCTGACAGACTTGGCTTCGACAATGCCTTTCATATTAATAGCATGATCGAGAACACTGCTGGCCGCTTGAGCAGTGAGTAACACACGGCCACCCTCTGTAACGATTTTACCCGTATTTGTGACGCCGTCTGGCATTTCTTGATTGTTGTTATCTTTGGCGCGTGTGCTGACGGCTTTATCGATGGTAAAATTAATTAAGTTATTACCTGCAAAGCTGACAGTAAACGCTTCGCCTGCTGCTAATACGACGTGGCCTAAGTTCGCTTCAATTAAACCGTCATTACGTACGGAGGTGGCAGCCAAAGCAACGAGGCCATGTTCAGCGGCACGGATCACACCTTCATTGATAATGGCGCTAGCGCGTGAAGCGGACTCAAAAATATAGTTACCTTCTAGAAAGTTTTTATCTGAGATATGGGAGGCCGTTGCGATAATACTAGCCACATCGACACGAGCTGTGGGTCCAAAGAAAATGCCGGCAGGGTTGACTAAGATAATTTGCCCGGTAGAAGAGAGTTTGCCGTATATTTGCGATATACCTTGGTTAGGATTAATGCGGTTTAAAGTGACACCGCCAGTGGGTTGTTGAAAATGAACGGACTCGCTTTGTCCGATATTAAAGTTTTGCCAATTGACAATACCTTTTTGGCTGGTTTGATTGATTTCGGTATGGCTGCCAGATTGTTGGATGGTGATGTCACCGGCGGCGACATTGTCGACGGTAGGATTAGCGATAGCTGCTTGCGCAATGAACATACCGCCGAGGATGGCGATGGTTTTTTTTAATAAATGCTCTATCTTGCGGTGAAAGTATGCCGCGCTAATGTTCATGATGCGAAAGCCTCGTTATTCGCCACTTGCCCTCTGGATTTTTTTATCTTATATATTAAGTTTAGCTCAAAAAATGATCTTTTTGGGGTAGGGGGGGATCAGGTAAGTCGTTGATTTTTTTTGTGCAAAAGACTTAGACTAACTACAGCAGGAGTTCCTGGACTAACTGGGGTTAATGAAGATAAAAAGGGCAGGATGAATAATAAAGGATTATTTGCGGCGTCACTTTTTTTTCTCTCTGAGGCGGTTTTAGCTGTTGATACACCGCAAAGCGCCCTGCCTTCTACATCGCAACCTTCACAAGTACAACGGGCACTTATTTCCGAACTTCCCAAACAACAACCTACACCAACTAGTATCCAAGAGCCGACACAAGCAGAAGCTTCTCAAGTTGGCGAGCAAGCAAAAAAGATTACCTTTAAATTAACCAACATTATCTTAACGGGTAATCATGTGTATTCGCATGCACAATTAGAACGGCTTTATATAAAAGATATTAATCAGATTATTTCTGTGGCAGACCTTTACAATATTGTGCAACGCATTACGAATTATTACCGCAATAATGGCTACATTTTGTCACGCGCTATTTTACCACCACAGCATGTGGCGCATGGTGTAGTACGGGTTCAAGTGATAGAAGGTTTTATAAGCAAAGCCAATGTGATTGGCGAGCCTAAATATGCAAAATCCGTTGTTGAACGCTATGCACAACATATTGTGAACTCACGACCGTTACAATTGAAGGTGATGGAGCATTATCTGCTAATTGCAAATGAAATTCCTGGTGTACAAACTAAGGCAGTATTAGAGCCATCGAAAACCATACCGGCTGCTGCAGAGTTAAATTTACAAACTGAAACTAAAACGGTGACAGGATTTTTGTCTTATGACGACTACGGTACACGTTACATCGGACCTCAACAGATTACTTTAAATTTAGGTACTAATTCTTTGTGGGTGTCGGGCGATACCTTACAAGGTATAGGGGCAAAAACGCCTAAAGGCATGGAACTGAGTTTCTATGATGTCTCTTATAATGTGCCGATAAGTAATGAGGGATTGCGGTGGATATTTGATACTAATAAAGCCATGACTAATCCATTGTTTACGCTAGCGCCATTAAAAATTAATGGTACGGTGATGACATATGATACGCAATTTCAATATCCGGTAATACGTACACCGAGCAAAAGCTTAACTGTACAGGGCGGTTTTAATTATATGGATAGCCAAACCCTGTCATTTGACGCGCCTTTATACTTAGATCATTTGCGTACTTTGACATTGGGTACCACCTATAATTTTGCCGATAGCTTGAAAGGGGTGAATGGGCTTACTTTAACCTTGGGCAAGGGAATTCCCTTGTTTGGCGCCACTATTAGTACCAAGTCGCTGACGACATCGCGTTATGGAGCAAGCGGCGTTTTTACTGATTTTAATTTTAACTATAATCGGTTGCAGACTTTATTTTGGCGTTTTTCGCTGTACGGTGTGGCACAAGGCCAATATTCCTTTAATCCTTTATTAGTATCCCAGCAATTTGCTTATGGTGGTAGTCAGTTAGGGCGTGGTTATGATCCAGCAGAAATTACGGGGGATGATGGTTTGGCAGGTAGTGTCGAGCTGCGTTTTGATCTCACTCCAGGATGGCGATTATTGCAATCCATACAGATTTACACATTTTATGATGTTGGCGAGACATGGTATTTAAAGCAAGTATCTGGACAGCCACCTCGACAAAGTGCGACTTCTACTGGCGGCGGTATTCGGTTTTCTTTTAATGAGTATTTAAGCGGTAATTTCATGATAGCGCAACCTTTGACTAGGAAAGTAGCTGCTGAAGAATTAATTGGAAATGGGCGATTACCACGTACATTTTTTAGTATAGTGGCGATGTTGTAGAGAAATCAGGTATCATCCTCGCGATTCAATCGATGGAGATACAAAATGCCGACTCGCCGCGAACTTGCCAATGCCATTCGTTTTTTAAGCATAGATGCTGTGCAAAAAGCTAACTCAGGTCATCCCGGTATGCCTATGGGCATGGCGGATATAGCTGAAGCGCTGTGGAGTGATTATTTACAACATAATCCTGCTAATCCGCATTGGTGGAATCGTGATCGCTTTGTTTTGTCGAATGGTCATGGTTGTATGTTGCAATATGCGCTTTTGCATTTAACCGGTTATGCTTTAACTATTGAAGATTTAAAACAGTTTCGTCAGTTGCATTCTAAAACGCCGGGCCATCCTGAATACGGTGATACGCCAGGTGTCGAAACGACTACCGGTCCACTTGGGCAAGGACTAGCAAACGGTGTTGGCATGGCCATTGCAGAGAAACATTTAGCTGCACTGTTTAATCGTGAAGGCTTTCCTATCATTGATCATTTCACTTATGTTTTTGCCGGCGATGGTTGTTTGATGGAAGGGATTTCTCATGAGGTGTGTTCCTTAGCTGGGACATTAGGCTTAGGTAAGCTTATTGTGTTTTACGATGATAATGGTATTTCTATTGACGGTGATGTGCAAAGTTGGTTTACAGATGATACTGCGCAACGCTTTGCTGCTTATCATTGGCATGTGGTGCCACAGGTGGATGGCCATGATAGTGAGGCACTTAAACAAGCCATTGCGCAAGCGCAAGCAGTCACAGATAAGCCGAGTTTAATTCATTGCAAAACCGTGATTGGTTGGGGAGCGCCGAATCTTGCTGGTAAGGCAGAAACACATGGCGCGCCGCTTGGTGAAAAAGAGATTGCGGCGGTACGTGAACAGTTACATTGGCCTTATGCTCCGTTCGATATCCCACAGTCATTTTATACTGCATGGGATGCACGTCAGCAAGGCGCACGACATGAAGCTACATGGCAACAGCTATTTAATCAATACACGACGGCTTATCCTGAATTAGCAAAAGAATTAACGCGACGCATGCAGCGACAATTGCCAGAGCATTGGGCAACTACGGCAGAGTCTTGGGTTGTTGGAGTGCAGCAGAAAAAGGAGCCTATGGCAACCCGCAAAGCGTCTCAGCTATGTTTGAGTCATTATGCAAAAATATTGCCTGAATTATTTGGGGGCTCTGCGGATTTAACAGAATCAAACTGTTCACTGTGGAACGGGGCAGAACCTTTTAGTCGAAATCATCCTACCGGCCGCTATTTGCACTATGGTGTACGTGAGTTTGGCATGTCAGCAATTTTAAATGGCATGGCATTGTATGGAGGCATTATTCCTTATGCAGGTACATTTTTGACTTTTTCAGATTATGCGCGCAATGCAGTACGGCTGGCAGCAATTATGCGCCAGCGAGTGATTTTTCTATATAGCCATGATTCTATTGGCTTAGGTGAAGATGGCCCTACGCATCAGCCTATTGAACATTTACCGAGTTTACGCATGATTCCGCAGCTTTCTGTATGGCGGCCTTGTGATGTAGTGGAGTCAGCGGTAGCTTGGCGCAAAGCCATTGAATATGCGGGTCCCACTTGTTTGCTATTATCACGGCAGACTCTGCCTTTTCAGGAACGCCATCCACGTGCCCTAGCGGCGATACATCGGGGTGGTTACATTCTGCAAGAGGAAAAGGCGGAGCCTGATTTAATTTTCATAGCAACAGGTTCAGAAGTAGCCATTGCAGTTGAGGCGGCAAAGTTATTGCGCGGCGAGAAGTTAGTGGTACGCATCGTTTCCATGCCTTCTGTAGACACATTTTTAGCGCAAGAGCTGACTTATCAACAGAGTGTCTTGCCGCCGAATGTGACTAAGCGTATCGTGATAGAGGCAGCAGCGACTGAAGGATGGTATCGTTTTGTTGGCTTTGAGGGTAAGGTGATTGGGGTGGATCGTTTCGGTGCTTCTGCACCGGCCAAGGATGTATTTCGCGATTGCGGCATTACAGTAGAACATGTGGTTGCTACGGCGAAAGCCATGGTGGCTAAAGAAATTGCCTAAAATACCAGGCTAGCATAGAAAATGTACCATTTTTTATACAATTATGGCAAAATAAGGCATATTTGAATACAGATGAGAAACTCTATGCGTACTGGTAACAGTCAGAGAGGTTATACAGAAAATCTAGGCACAGAGAATACAAAGCAACAGCCAGTCGTAGGTGGTAGAGGAATGGAGGTTGGGTTTGTTTCTGGTGTGTTATTTGCGGTGGTTTGTAGAACCAGTGTGCTCCCAGGCATTGGCTTAACATTATTATTGACTCTTGTGGGTGCGGGGCTAGATCTATACCGCGATGGTAAGCGTTACATTCGTGAAGAAGAGCGGAAAAAAATGATGTGGCAGCAAGAAAAAGCTATTCGACGTGCAAGCTATATGTCTTCATCTAGGCGAAAGGCACATCAACATATGAGACGAGTAATTGAATTAGATCGTCAGTCTCAGGCTGCGACATTGCAGCAGATGCGGAAAAAATTGCAAGCGGAGATCGATGATTTATTAGGAAAAGTAGCGAAGCAAGTAGCAAAAATGGAAGGTTCCTTAGACTTATACAGAAATAACATTGTGAGTACGGTTGCAGAGGAAGATCGATGGTTAGATAGAATTCTTTTAATCGGATTACGACAGGTTTCTGCACAGGAAGTGGAAAGTGATGGGGAAGAAGAGGAATCACAACCACAACCAGCGAGACAAAAAACTCAAAATATTTCCTCACAGCATTCATCATTATTTTCTGGGCATAGCCCTTCTCAAAGAAATAACGGCATGGCTAGTCAGGTAGCACGACGACAGCCTATCCTTTCTTCTATTGCGCCCAACCGCCGTTTCTAGGGTTACCGAAGAGTGGTCATAAGTAACCCCCCTCGCGGGGTCCAGCAGTTCCCGCTAACACTGTCATCCTGAGCGTTAGCGAAGGATCTTCTTAATAAATCCTCGGTGTTTATTAAGAAGATCCTTCGCTAACGCTCAGGATGACAGTGTTAGCGGAACTGCTGCGCGGGGTCTTTCGGGCTGACCTTTTGATCTCTATATTGCAATTTTCCCTGAGCGTTAGCGAAGGATCTTCTTAATAAATCCTCGGTGTTTATTAAGAAGATCCTTCGCTAACGCTCAGGATGACAGTGTTAGCGGAACTGCTGCGCGGGGTCTTTCGGGCTGACCTTTTGATCTCTATATTGCAATTTTCTTTTCAAGTGCTACTATTTGCCATCTTACATCCTGGCAGCGGAGGAACAAGCTATGCCGATTCGTGTTGCAATCAATGGTTATGGACGGATTGGCCGTAATATTTTACGTGCCCATTACGAATCTAAACGTCATCCAGAAATAAAAATTGTCGCTATCAATGATTTGGGCGATGTGAATACTAATGCACATTTAACACGTTATGATAGTACGCATGGTAAGTTTCTTGGTGAAGTCAAGGTGTCCGGTAATGACTTGGTAGTAAATGGTGACGCGATTCGTGTGGTAGCTGAACGTGATCCTAAAAAACTACCATGGAAAGAATTAAATATTGATGTGGTATTCGAGTGTACCGGTTTTTTTACTAGCAAAGAAAAAGCAGCGGGGCATTTAGAGGCGGGTGCCAAAAAAGTGATTATTTCTGCTCCAGCTACCGATGTCGATGCAACCGTGGTGTATGGTGTTAATCATCATGTATTAAAGTCCACAGATAAAGTAATTTCTAATGCTTCCTGTACGACTAATTGTTTGGCCAGCATTGTCAAGCCTATTCATGAGTTAGTTGGTATTGAAAGTGGCTTAATGAATACGGTGCATGCTTATACGAATGATCAAAGTTTATTAGATGTGTATCATAGTGATTTACGTCGTGCGCGTTCTGCTACGCAATCTATGATTCCAACTAAAACCGGTGCGGCAGCGGCGGTTGGCTTGGTATTGCCGGAGTTGAATGGTAAGTTAGATGGCTACTCGATTCGTGTACCTACAGTGAATGTTTCTGTAGTGGATTTTACTTTCACGACTAAACGTCCTACTACCGTGGCGGCAATTAATGAAGCTATCCGCAAGGCAGCGCAAGGTGCAATGAAGGAAACTTTAGCGGTAACGGATGAACCTTTAGTCTCGATTGATTTTAACCATAATCCTGCCTCAGCCATTTTTGATCTTTCCCATACTAAGGTGATTGGCAACTTAGTGAAGGTGCTTGCCTGGTATGACAATGAGTGGGGTTTTTCTAATCGTATGCTTGATGTCACTATGGCATTGATGCAAGTCAAAGTACCTGCAACACCAGCGCTCTCGTCATCCTAAATGATAGCGAAGGATTAGCTAAGATAAAGGAGACATTAAATTATGGCGCCGACAGTAACAAGCACAATGCAAGTGATTCGCCGCTATGCTGCTGATTTTCATCCTAAGGTAGCAATCCTGTTGGGATCTGGTATGGGGTCAATTGCGGATCAACTTGCTAACCCTATTACGATTCCTTATAGCGCGCTGGGTTTGCCAGCCAGCGGTGTAGCGGGACACGCTTCATTGATGATGTTAGGGAATTTGCATGGGGTTCCAGTGGTATGTCTCAAGGGCCGTTTACATGTGTACGAAGGCGTAGGTTACGAGCCGATTCGTTTGTGGATTCGGACACTTAAGCAGTTAGGTTGTGCACAGTTGATATTGACCGGTGCAGTTGGTTCTTTACGTACAGAGGTTGGTCCTGGAGAGTTAGTAGCAATTACTGATCATATTAACTTTCATCCAGGCAATCCTTTGATGGGTCCCAATGATGAAACTGTAGGTCCACGGTTTGTGAGCCTGGAAAATGCTTATGACGATGGGTTACGTGACATACTCGTAGCCACTGCTGCACGCCTGAATATTCCTTTATATCAAGGCGTGTATATTGCCACATTAGGGCCTTCTTTTGAAACCCCAGCAGAAATTCGTGCTTTTCGCAGTTGGGGTGCCGATGTTGTGGGGATGTCAGTGGTGCCTGAAGTGATTATTGCACGACATTGTGGCTTGCAGGTGGCGTGTATTACTGGGGTGACCAATCTTGCAGTGGGGTTGAGCAAGGAGAAAGTGACCCATGAAGGTACCCTGCAATTTGGTGAAATCGCCGCGCGTAAATTGGTCAAGCTCATACCGGAGTTTATCAAGGACACAGTGAATGTTCTGGGCTGAGCAAGTACTCCCTTACGTAGCAGAAGCTAGCCAAGCCGATACCATATCGTTACTTGCCTCACGTTTGATTAGTTATATCGATTTAACCAGTTTAAACGATGGGGATACCGTACCAATCATTACAAACTTATGTAAAAAAGCAGTGACTCCTTTTGGCCAGGTTGCGGCTGTTTGTATCTATCCTCGTTTTGTTAAATTGGCGGCACAGCAGTTAACTGATGCAGCTGTGAGTGTGGCGACAGTAGTAAATTTCCCACAAGGTATAGGCGTGATCGATGATGTTCTTGTCGAGATAAAACAGGCGATCGCTGATGGTGCAAATGAAATTGATGTTGTGTTTCCGTATCAGCGTTTTTTATTAGGCGAAGGGGTAGCTGTAACAGAATTTATTCAGCAATGTAGAGGTGCTTGTGGTAGCAAGGTTTTGTTGAAAGTAATTTTGGAGACAGGTGCACTTACGAGTCTGGATGCTATCGCTGAAGCATGCCGTATTGCTGTAATGGGCGGAGCAGATTTTGTCAAAACATCCACAGGGAAAATTGCAACAGGCGCAACATTAGAAGCTGCTGCAACAATATTACTGATTATCAAAGAATTACAACCCCGCATGTCGCGTATACTTGGCTTGAAAGTATCTGGCGG
>Ga0155554_141_pt1 | contig 11584 bp, 14 predicted proteins | sample RifCSPhighO2_12_FD_107211 | JGI IMG/M metagenome (GOLD analysis project Ga0155554, IMG submission 107211) | Gammaproteobacteria bacterium RIFCSPHIGHO2_12_FULL_41_20 | reverse complement strand
GTCAGCGAAGGATCTTCTTAATAAATCCTCGGTGTTTATTAAGAAGATCCTTCGCTGACGCTCAGGATGACAGTGTTAGCGGGAACTGCTACCTATCCGCTTACCATCCTTTATTCAGCGGAACTCCTGATCTTTCATGAGGTAGTGGTGTGAGTGGAGTATTGGGCCAGTTAGCCTTGGTTTTTGCTTTGCTTTTTGCGGTGTTGCAGAGCGTCGTGCCATTATGGGGGTTACGTCACCGTAATCCCTATGCGTTAGCATGCGCACGTCCTGCGCTATGGGGGCAGGCGTTTTGTGTGTTTGCTGCCTATTTTTTACTGACTTTAGCATTTATACAAAATGATCCATCACTCGTTTATGTTACTGCAAACTCACACCCTACTTTGCCATGGTATTACCGTATTGCTGCGGTATGGGGCGCACATGAGGGGTCGATATTATTATGGATCGTGTTGTTAAGTGCGTGGACTTTAGTATTTCAATGGATTCATTATCGTGATAATAATAGCGTACCGGTGTTAATTGTGCTTGGCTTGCTTAGTAGTGCTTTTCTGCTATTTTCATTGTTAACTTCCAACCCGTTTCTCATTTCTCCTGTTTTACAAGAAGGTCATGACTTAAATCCGTTACTGCAAGATCCAGGTTTTTTGATTCATCCACCGATGTTATATACTGGCTATGTAGGTTTTGCTGTGGGTTTTGCTATTACCTTAGTAGTCTTATGGCGGCAGCAACTTGATGCGCAATGGGCACACATAACGCGTTATTGGATTGTTGCAGCCTGGAGTTTTCTTACTTTGGGTATCACCTTAGGAAGCTGGTGGGCCTACCGTGTATTAGGATGGGGTGGTTTTTGGTTTTGGGACCCGGTAGAAAATGTATCATTATTACCTTGGTTATCCGGTGTAGCGTTATTGCATGTTTTGTTAGTCGCAGAAAAAAAACAAGCTGGACAGAGTTGGGCAGCGTTACTCGTTATCGTAACTTTTTTGCTGAGTTTATTAGGGATTTTTTTAGTGCGTTCAGGTGTGTTAGTTTCTGCACACACATTTGCCAATGATCCTGCGCGCGGCGTTTTTTTATTAGGGTTATTTGCGATAGTCGCGGTTATCTCCTTACTTATTTATCTTCGATATGTAACGAAAGCCAATATTAACCAAGGGGTAACTTATTATGGGTTATCGCGAGAAGCATGGTTACTGTTGAACAGTGTGTTGTTCACTGTGGCTATGTTAACTGTACTGATTGGTACACTATATCCATTATTTATTGAAGTCCTCGGGCTCGGTGCTATTTCGGTAGGTGCTCCGTATTTCAATGTGGTAATGATGCCATTGACCGGAGTGATACTGTTGATTATGGGAGTGGCGCCATTAGTGCACTGGGGAGCGATGAGTTGGATAAATTTGTGGAAATTGGCATGGCCAAACATAGTAGTGAGCATGACATTAGCCATAGGGCTATCTTTTATTTTTGGCATATTGTCTAGTCTTACCGTGTTAGGGTTGAGTTTATGCTGCTGGGTTGTATTGAGTGTGTTACCTATCTTGAGAGAGCGCAGGCATTGGAGTATGGCATTTGCTCACGCAGGTTTTGCTATTTGTGTGATTGGGGTAATTTTGGCGGGTACGTATAGTCAAGAACGTGAAGTGCGCTTGAAATTAGGAGAAAGTACCACGTTGGGGCCGTATGTATTTCGTTTATCAGCAACGAATGGAGTAGCTGGTGCAAATTTTCGTGGAATTCAGGGGCGTTTTATTATTTCCAAACACGGGAAAATAATAACAGAATTATATCCCGAAAAACGTATTTATGTTGTGCGCGATATGTTAATGACTAAGGTGGCTATTCATCCTGGGATTTTTCGTGATCTTTATATCGCGATGGGAGAGCCATTACATCAGGATGAATGGTCGGTACGATTATATTATAAACCCTTTATCCGTTGGATTTGGGCAGGGGGTGTGCTTATGTTGCTGGGCGGCATTATGGTGTTATTGTGTCATCGCCAGGAGAGTATGCGATGAAAAAGCTATTCACGTGGATAGTGCCTTTTTTTGTATTAATGGGATTTTTCATTATGCTAGGCACGGAGTTATTCCAACATAAGCAAGATGCTATTTCATCGCAGATGTTAGGTGAGCCATTACCGGTATTTCATCTTACTAATTTATTGCAGCCGCAAAAAGAATTTACATCGAGAGACTTATTAGGGCATGTGTCATTACTGAATGTATGGGCAACGTGGTGTTATGCCTGTCAGCAAGAGCACGAGGTATTATTGGATATTAAAGAAAATTACCATGTGCCTATTTATAGCATTGATTATCGTGACAAGACAGAAGTAGCGAGAGCGTGGTTAATAAAACTGGGTAATCCTTATTTGGCTACGGGGGAAGATAAGACCGGGGAAGTGGCAATTGACTTAGGTGTGTACGGTACGCCGGAAACATTTATCATTGATGCTAATGGTCGTATTCGTTATCGCCATGTAGGCAGGTTAGATCAAGAGACGTGGGAAAAAGTATTATGGCCGCTAGTACAGAAATACAATAAAGAAGTTACAGGAGGTCCCCATTGAAGAGATTGGATTGCAAACAGATTCTATACTTTATCCTACTATTATTCTGCCAAACTAGCTTGTCCATAGCACAACAAGATCTTTATCCTTTTACATCCTCACTGGATCGCGATCGATTTCAAAAGTTAAGCTATGAAGTGCGGTGTATTACTTGCCAAAATCAGAGCTTAGCGGAGTCAAGTGCCCCATTGGCGATTGACTTACGCCAAAAAATTTATCAAATGGTAAAAGCAGGAAAATCAGATCAAGACATTCAACACTATTTAGTAAAACGCTACGGTGAGTTTATTTTATTGCATCCACCTGTTAATAAACTCACCGTGTTTTTATGGGGCTGCCCTTTGTTATTGCTTGGCGCCGCATTAATTTTTAGCATCCGTTTCTTCTTAAAGAAGGCATAGTTTTTTCTAGTAACTCTTCTGCACTTCGGCGAGTATTTTCTAAGAACGCCTTATATTGCCGTAGCATTCTAGCTGCCTGAGTTACTTCCGCATAGCTAGGAGAATGCCGTGTTGTCGCAACGTGATGGGTGGTGGTTTGTGTTGCTGCATCTTGCGTTTCTACTGTGGTAGAGCTGGATGGGGATGGAGCCATGCTACGTTCTGCTAGTTCTTCTTCTCTTCGTGAACGTTGCTGTGTAGTAGATGATAGGCTAGAAGCAATTGATACCGTGGATGAAGATACGGGTGAAAGTGGCCATGGGCTTAAAGAAACTCTATTGCCTGGCGGTAAAGTAGGAGGAGATTGGATACTTGTGTTATCTACACTCGGTATTTGTTGTCTACCGAAAACCAGTTCTTCCCAAAGTTTTTCATCCCTATCATCACGAGGATAATAATCAGTATATGTTGGAGTAGGAGGCGGTGACCATCCCGAATGTAAATTAAAAGCATCGTCATCAATACTTGCTGCAACAGGGGGCGGAGTAATAATCACTTTAATGTCATAGGCGGATGATGCCATTTCTTCTGGTTTTCTTGTATCTTGGAGTAAGCTCTCAATAGATTCTTCAGAAGATTGTGGTGACTCACTTTGTTCTTGCTGTGTTTGTTGTTGGGCGATTTTTCTCGCTTCGGCTCTTTCTCGACGTTCTCGGCGTTTTCTACCGTTTTTTGACATGTTTTTTTCTCCATATTGAATATTATGGGTTCCAAGTGCGATAAACTTTCTAACCTAGAAACGGCAGTTGATTCACGATTTTAAATGTAACACCTTGACCGATCTAGTCTCTCAAAAATTTTCGGATCACCAATCAGGTGACCGCTCAAATTTTTGAAAGACTATCTCAATCAATCTGTTACATTTAAAACTCGCGCCCAACTGCCGTTTCTAGGTTTAACTATACGCCGGCTATACTTAAGGAAATCTTAAAAACATCGCTTTCTTCGAGAGGCCTTAGTAAAGTGGGGAGATTTTTAAGCAATCATGGGGTATATAGTAGCTATGCAGCAAGAAAATCCACAGGTGTCTTCGGCCTCTCTTATTACAATAGGGTGGCGTGAATGGGTTGCCTTACCCACACTAAATATTCATAAGGTCAAGGCGAAAATAGACACGGGAGCGCGCACCTCCGCCTTGCACGCCTTTTCTTTGCAGCCTTTTATTGAAAACGGAAAAAAAAGAATCAGATTTGATATTCACCCATTGCAACATAACACAGAGAGTGTGGTGACGTGTGAGGCAGATATTGTGGATAAGCGTTGGGTCACAGACTCGGGAGGACACCGTGAGGAGCGCTATGTGATTGTTACTTTATTAACCATGGCTGGCATAACATGGCCAATCGAAGTTACACTAACAGAACGTGAAACTATGTTATTCCGTGTGTTATTGGGTCGAAGTGCATTGCGCAATCGTTTTGTGATTAATCCAACAAAATCTTTTGTGACTAAACGTAGGAAGAAAAAACGCAAAAAAGGTGCATCACCATGAAGGTGGTAATTCTATCAAGAAAACATGATCTATATTCTACACAGCGTTTAGTGGAAGCAGCTCAACAGCGCGGTCATCAGGCGGATGTCATTGATACATTACGTTGCTATATGAGTGTGATGTCTTCGCGGCCGACTATTCATTACAAGGGAAGTGAATTAAGTCATTATGATGCGGTGATTCCACGTATTGGTGCTTCTATTACCTTTTACGGTGCAGCGGTTATTCGGCAGTTAGAAATGATGGGGGTGTTTTGTGTGAATGAATCAGTGGCGATTACTCGTGCCCGTGATAAATTGCGATCATTTCAGTTGTTGTCTAAAAAAGAAGTGGGATTACCGATTACTGGTTTTGCCCATTCTCTTGATGAAATTCAAGATTTGATAAAAATGGTAGGTGGTCCACCGCTAGTCATTAAATTTCTAGAGGGAACGCAAGGAGTGGGGGTGATTTTAGTGGAAACGAGCAAAGCGGCGCGTAGTGTTATCGAGGCCTTTTTGGGGCTTAAAGTTAACATTATGGTACAAGAATATATTAAGGAAGCAGCAGGTGCAGATATTCGTTGCTTGGTTGTAGGAGATCGGGTGATTGCTGCTATGAAGCGGCAAGCAAAATCAGAAGAGTTTCGTGCTAACTTACATCGCGGTGGTAAAGCGGCTCCTGTAGAGTTGACTGCAGAAGAACAAAGTATGGCAGTACGTGTTGCACAAATCATCGGGTTAAATGTAGCGGGAGTGGATATTGTGCGCTCACATCGTGGCCCGTTGTTGATGGAAATCAATGCTTCACCGGGACTGGAAGGCATTGAAAAGACCACGGGAATTGATGTGGCGGATGCAATTATGCGTTTTATTGAAGACAATGTGACGCGTGACTCTAAACTGAGTCATGACCGATAGTGCCATCTACTATTGCAACATTGCTTTGAAATCCATAGCCAAGCGTTGTAAATCCAGGCGATTTAGAAACAATGAATAACACATCCATGCACTTAATGCAGCTAAGTCAGAAAATTGTGGTGGCATGTACTTAGGCGGAACAAGAATATTTTCCTCTAATAAATCAGATAAAATATGCACATCTTCTAGCGTAGTTTTTCCTACAAATAATAGCGGGATGTATTTGACTAAGCCGCGTTGTACAGCAAGCCGAATGTAATTATAAATTAGAATAAATCCTTTACTATAAGACAAATCTTTTGTGAAAGGCTTCCCATCCGGGGTGCTACCACGAAATACCCGGGTTGTGGCATGGTAACTTTCCTTTTCGTCTAAACCTTGCTGTCGATAAAAGTGGAAAACATCAAGAAAGTTAGCTCCTTCTTCTGCCATGTTGACGGCAATAATGCGATTGGTTAAACGTTTTATACGTCCTGGATAAGAGGAAAAGGTAAATACTTCGGCAATAATCGCTAGCCCTTCTTGCGTGATGGTGGAAGAGGGGGGGCCTTTGCTTAAAAAGGTACAATAAGGTTGAGCTATGCCATTGAGTGTTGTTCCTAGATGGACCCAGCCTTCATGGATCTCTAGTGCCCGCAGCTCGCGCTCGCTGAATTTTACGCCCTTGTGGATCTTAATGCGTTCCGCACCTGCTGCGGCATCGGCAAGAATGCCATCGCTTAACTCAACTCTTACATTAGTCTCACCAGTAAAATACTTATCTAAGCGCGTACTTAAAATGGCAACGGCTTTTTCACTGGAAAAAGCTTTTTTATCCGCTTCAGTAGTAACTTGATCTTTAATGTTTGCTAACGTGGTGGCGACGAGAGTAGCTAAATCTTTTAAGGTAGGCGCACCAATATGAAAGGCATCTTCAGAGCTACCGTACAGCTCTTGTGAGACCTCACTAAATCGCGGGGTCCCTCTTTCTTGTAACATTTCGATAACGCGAATATATTCATGGCACATACGTTGCATAATACTGCCTACCCCACTGTATTGGCCTAATTTGCGCCGTATGTTGCGCTCAATCTCATGGAACTCCTTCCATTTTTTATCAATATCGAAATCTAAGGGGACTTTTTGCAGATAATAATCACGGTTGACAGGCGGGAGTTTTTTAAATTTATGTTTAAAGAAGTAATCTTGGATTTCGCTGTTCCATTTAAGAGCATTAAGAATGCGAATGGGTTTTTGGGCGTTAACGATACTTTCCGAGAGTTCACGAATTGCTTGCTGGTAATCGGTGATTATTTCCATGGCAAGACCATTATATAGGATATTCCTATTTATGATTATGTGGAATTTATACGGATTCGTCTATACCCATTACACTAGGAGTATATAATAGATAGCTATGTACACGACAAAAATAAAAAATCTATAATTCTGTCATCTTGAGCCTTTCGCTTCGCTCTAGGGTAAACTCTGTGAAAGATCTATCTAGTTGATTAAATAGATCCTTCACGGAGTTTACCCTAGAGCGAAGCGAAAGGCTCAAGATGACAGAATTATAGATTTTTTATTTTTGTCGTGTACATAGACAAGAGAATAGAAAGTATAGTGTAGTGCAGCTAATTATAAGTATAATGTTTTTCTGCGTTCTGCATCTTCTGCACAAGAAACGCACAGATTGAATCCAAGTTGACGGCGAGGCTGTGGCATTTTTTCACCACATTCTATACATGTTTTCGCGCCAGCTGTTTTAATGTTGGATTGACCTTGCCGAAGCTTCCCTAATGCGCGTGAGACTTCATTGTCCATCAGCTCATTTGCAATATCGACTTCATCTGCCATAGAACCCCCTTCTTGTCTTAAAGAAAACCCGCAATTATAAATGAAATACATTACGAAAGGGAAGAGAAAAAACTACTAGCCAACAGGGTGATGAGCGTATAAACTTTAGCGCCTAAAAGTTCCCGGTAAGAGAAGATCAACTATGACGCCAGAGGATAAAATTGATTTAAAACGTCGCTGTTTTTTGCGACGTGCTACATCGACAGTAGGGGGGTTAGGGTTGGCAGCTGCTTCTGTGCCTTTTTTTTCTTACTGGATGCCTAGTGCAGATACAGAAGCGGCAGCAGCGCCTATTAAGGTGGATATTAGTAAACTTACTCCAGGGGAACAATTAACAGTGCCATGGCGAGGCATGCCAATTTGGGTAGTGTCTCGTACATCAGCGATGTTAGCTACTTTACCTAAGTTAGATAGTATTTTACGTGATCCAAATTCTTTAGAAGATCAACAGCCGGCTTATTGTAAAAACCCACATCGCTCTATTAAACCTGAGTATTTTATCGCGGTAGGCATTTGTACGCATTTAGGTTGCGTGCCTACTTACAGACCGGATAAGGGTGGTATTTCACCTGACTGGTTAGGTGGATTTTATTGTCCTTGCCATGGTTCTAAATATGATCTGGCGGGAAGAGTATATCAAGGTGTTCCTGCTCCTTTGAATCTCAAGATACCGCGGCATATGTATCTCAGTGATACCGAGATCACAATTGGTGAAGATAAAGATGGTGTGGAAGGAGCAGAGTAATGAATAAGTTAACAGAAGTAAAAAAGACTAACCGTTTTATGGATTGGATTAATTATCGCTATCCATGGGACGCATTCATGAAAAAGCATTTGACTGAATATTATGCACCAAGAAACTTTAACTTTTGGTATTATTTTGGTTCATTTTCTTTGTTGGTGTTAGTCAGTCAGTTTATCTCTGGAATCTGGTTAGCAATGGAGTATGCGCCATTAGGTGATACGGCATTTGCTTCGGTTCAGCATATTATGCGCGAAGTGCCATTTGGTTGGCTGATCCGTTTTGTGCATACCACAGGAGCATCCGCATTTTTTATTGTGGTGTATTTGCATATGTATCGTGGCCTGATTTATGGATCCTATAAAAAGCCTCGAGAATTACTGTGGCTATTTGGCATGAGTATTTATCTCATTTTATTGTTAGAGGCATTTACAGGATACGTATTGCCATGGGGGCAAATGTCGTATTGGGGTGCAACGGTAATCACGTCATTTGCTAGCGCTATTCCTTATGTAGGCAAAACCATGTTGATTTGGTTGCGTGGGGATTACAGTGTCTCTGGTGTGTCTTTGCATCGATTTTTCTCTTTGCATGTCATTGCCATTCCCTTGCTGTTAGTGATTCTTGTGTTTTTACATTTAGTAGCATTGCATCATGTGGGTTCTAATAATCCAGATGGTATAGAAATTAAAGATAAAAAAGGTCCAGATGGTATTCCTAAGGATGGCATTCCTTTTCATCCTTATTACACAGTAAAAGACTTAGTAGGCATAGCCGTGTTTTTGTTGGTGTTTTTTACTGTGGTATTCTTTATACCAAAACTCGGTGGGCTTTTTATTGAGAAAGATAATTTCATACTGGCTAATCCCTTTCAAACTCCGGAACATATAGCTCCTGTATGGTATATGACGCCTTTCTATGCGATTTTACGTGCCATACCGAATAAACTGATGGGATTGCTTGCTATGGCAGCAGCCATTGGCTTGATGTTTGTATTGCCATGGTTGGATCGCAGTAAAGTGCGTTCTGTTCGTTATAAGGGGTTTTGGACCAAATTAGCAATTGTAGTTTTTGTCATTTGCTTTATTGGGTTGGGTTATATGGGTTTACAACCGGTGACACCACTACGTGCTTTCTTAGCGCAAGTGTATACGGTTGGTTACTTCGCATTCTTTTTGCTTATGCCTGTCTATACCTCATTAGAAAAAACCAAACCTTTACCGGAGCAGTTAACGGAATGATGCGCAATCTTTTAATTATATTTTTATTACTATTTTCTTCTGTATTGAAGGCAGAAGGCGTCCCAGCTATTGCCTTAGCCCAAGTGTCTATTGATCCATCCGATGTCGCCTCTATTAAGCGTGGTGGAAAGTTTTTTGCAACCAATTGCATGAGTTGCCATACTATGGTGTATTTGCGCTACGATAAAATTGCGCAAGAAGCGGGTGTGTTGTATGACAAAATGCCAATTAATGTAGCATCCTGGCCGTTTGGCATACGTCCACCGGATTTATCGTTGGAAGCGGATGTACGTGGTGATGATTGGATTTATACCTATTTGCATAGCTTCTATCAAGATTCCACGCGGCCAACTGGGGTGAATAATTTACTGGTGCCGAATACAGCCATGCCTGATATTGTGGCGCCTTATCAAGGTACGCAAGTACGTGTTACTGAAAAAGGATCTAGCGCTTTATTTCATGCATATCAATGGTATGACTTACTGGTTTTAGATAAGCAAGGCACCATGACTCCTGAGCAATTTGATGCCGCTATGACTGATTTGGTAAATTTCTTGCATTATGCTGCTAGCCCTTACGAGCAACAACAGCATCGCATCGGCTGGTGGGTGCTTGGGTTTATGTTGATTCTGTTGGTGATGTTTTACTTCCTGAAGAAAGAATATTGGAAGGATGTGAAGAAGCATAAGAAATAGCGTGCGGAATTCCTGATCCAGAGAGCTGATCCTTCGCTAACGCTCAGGATGACAATTTGATAGTTTAATTGCCAAATTGTCATCCTGAGCGTTAGCCTGTCATCCTGAGCGTTAGCCTGTCATCCTGAGCGTTAGCGAAGGATCAGCTCACCGTCTTCAGCGGGAATTCCTGACTCCTGGGGCTCTTCCTTGACTGTGTGCTCGGGGTGCGAGAATATATAAGCCTCTGTAAATGCAGAGAAATATATGCGCTACTTGCTTGCAACGTCTTTTACTTTTTTGCTTCGCCCTTTGCTTATTACAGGGCTGTGTCTGCTTGTTACCTCTGGCTTGTACTTTCATTATCAATGGCATGAGGGATACTGGCTAATATGGGCGGCAGCTATTTTCTCTTTAATTACCTTTGATCATCGCTTACATCACCGTTTATTTATTATTGCTTGTACGGGATTTGTAGCAGCCACGTCGGCTTATTTAGCACATTTAGCCGCATTAAGTATTTGGAGTTTGTCTATTTATTTATTTGTAATTACTTTTTTTTGTACTTTTTTTTCAGCGTTTCATCCTGGTGTTTTTTTACTGTGTTTTTTTATTAATTTCTTTAGCAATATTTCCGGTGGATTACACGCTAGTTTGCAAGATGGATTGCAGCGTTATGGTTTTTTACTGGCTGGGATCGGGATAGCTATAGTGATTGATGTGGTTTGTTGGTGCAGCCTAAAAAATCAATTTCAAGTAACCTTGAAAAAATACTATATGGCACTGATGCAATTGAGTGACGTCTTGTTTTCTTGCCTGTGTCAGCAGGACTATCCAAGTGATACTCATAAATATGAGCGACAAATTGATAAGCAAAAAAACGCGGTATTCTTATTACTAGCTAAACTCGATAAGATAGCGGCTAGCATTGCTGCGAAACAGCAGAGAAAAGTGCAATCATTACAGGTGCAACGCAGACAAGAAATCGTCGAAATCATTATTGACATAGGGCGGCTTCGCCATCAAGTGAGCGATTATACTGTTTTTGCTATATGTATAAAGGAATTACAAGCCATCTCGCAATCACTGCAGCAAGTGGGTCGTTGTTTAATGGCGTCTATAAGTGTAGAAGGGGCGTTAACTGAATTACAGAAAAACATAGAGATTTTTGAGAGCGTCTATCATTCTGTACTAGCGGTAACGGCGCCAGAACCCATGGTGTTTTTTCTTTTTATTGAAAAGTTACATGTGTTGCATGATTTGCTATGCCAGGAGGTGACATCTTGTCTACACACATTGAACCAAAAGGGAAGTTAGCGATTCAAGTTACAGCTATGCCTGCGGATACCAATGCCAATGGCGATATTTTTGGTGGATGGGTTATTTCACATATGGATATGGGAGCAGGTATAGAAGCACGGCGACGCAGTGGTTGTCGAGCAGTGACAGTAGCGATCGACTCTGTGGTATTTCTGAAGCCAGTGAATGTCGGTGATACAGTGAGTTGTTATGCGCAATTACTCAAGGTAGGTCGCACTTCTATGCAATTTAAAATGGAAGTGTGGACTCTATCTATCCATGAGCAATATCCCAAAAAAGTAGCGGAAGGATTATTTACTTTTGTTGCTATTAATGAGCAGGGTCAGCCACAATTGGTAGACCGCTAGTTATGCAGCTTA
>Ga0155554_102_pt1 | contig 11858 bp, 8 predicted proteins | sample RifCSPhighO2_12_FD_107211 | JGI IMG/M metagenome (GOLD analysis project Ga0155554, IMG submission 107211) | Gammaproteobacteria bacterium RIFCSPHIGHO2_12_FULL_41_20 | reverse complement strand
CTGAACTTGTGCCAAAACGACTATTTCTTTCTACACACTTGCACAGTCCTCACTCCCTCTCCGTAGAAATCAGAGAGTACAACTTGTTTCGCAAATCATCTTTATACTGAGCTAACAGTCCAGCTATTGCATAGAGCGGGTAGGAATATAACTTATTCTCAATCGAATAAGGTTGCGTTGAAAATCGAATGCCAAACGGTGATTTAGGTTTATTTTCTAAAAATAGATGTAAACTTTTCAATGTCGTCCATTTTCCACTTTTTACTTCAGCAATTCAGCAATGATTTCAGGCATGCCACCTAATAGCATATATTGCCCTAATAATTCAAAAAGTCTGGCATGCAAGATCTCTTCTAATGGTTGTTGTACTTGATGTGATAATATCGCTTCAAATAATGATTTATTTCCGAGTGACGCAAGGTATTCCATAAAAGAGAGTGGATACACATAACAGTATTGAATACGACCGACAGGGACCCCAATTTTTTCAATAGCAAAATCCAATAATGAACCAGCGCCGATAACATGCAATTCGGGCATCTCTTCATAAAAATATCGTAATGCTGTAATGGCTTTTGGGCAGGATTGAATTTCATCGAAGAATAGCAGGGTTTTTCCTGGCATGATTAATTGATTTGTCATTGTAGCCAGTGTGTTAACGATCCGTGCTGGATCCAGATTTTTTTCGAATACCTCTATAAAATCAGGACGCTTTTCGAAATTGATTTCTACAAAATGGGTAAATCTCTTTCCAAGTTCACGCACAGCATGAGTTTTCCCCACCTGTCTTGCTCTTCGCATTAAGAGAGGTTTTCTGGGCTTGGAGGATACCCATTGACGTAGGCTCCATGGGAAATAATCTTTGGGCAGTCCCATTCGGATCTTTATGGACATGACTCTATTTGAAATTACGTGTGCTAAAGCGGGGCTAGATCATGGGTCTCCCAGCTTAGCGAGAATGCTTTCTGTCGCTACTTGGCGCTAGTTGCGGCTTCACCCCATCACCTGATTGTTTTCTTTCTTGACGCGTTGAAAAAAAAGTACTGGCATCATCAAAAGAACTAGGCGTACTCCGCTGCAGCCAAGACTGGGCAGAGTGACTACGCACTAGCACGCCCAAAACCTGTATACCAAAAGCGCTACGGTCGCTATCAGCGGTACTAAAGAAAAGTTTTCTTTTATTTTCTATATGTTGATCTGGCAGTGTTGCAGCATATTGAGCAACAACTTTTCTTAAAATAGCTGGCCCAGATGCCCTAGCAGTCAATGGCCGCCTCCCGAAAAATTGCTCGTCCTGCAAACTACGCTTTTCATCCATCGACCCTTTCGCATCACGCATTCCTGTCGCTAATCTCTGCCCTGCTGGACCCGCGTTGATATCCAACTGTTTATAGTTTTCCAGCACATTCAGTAACACTTGCTGTATAGCTGGATGATTTGGCACTGCAGCTATAATATCATTACCATCAAACATATCATGCAACTTATCCTGAAGCAGACTGCCTATCTTTTTGAATCCATGCTCTAGCGGATCAATAGTTAACACTGATTTTTCATCAAGCTCGAACTCGGTATCGGTATCAAAGTAGTAACCGCCTTCTTGCCGCAAAATTTCATAGCGCAGAATATCCGATGCCGCAGCCAGGTTTTTAAGCCCGACCATTTCCCGGTTAACGTAATTCCAAAATCGCTCAAAACGTTCATCCGACTGATATAGCTCATCCTTCCCCATCCCTTCCTTGAGCTCTTGGATGTCTCTTATGCGGAAATTATCAGGCATAGGTAGATCTAACTTTTCCGCTGTCTTTTCATAATTGGCCTGGCTATTGGTCCACAGATTCACTTCAATCCCGCTCTTTGCAGCAGCAATTGCTAACCTACGGATGCTATGCAAGTATTTTTCAGGGATAGGGCCGCCTACCCAGACAAAATGGATCTTGGCGGGAAGAGTCGGGATGGCAAGCAGCGCATCATCAGCAGTCGTAGCCATGGTATTCCTCATGTCAGTTTATAAAGTATAGCGCAGCACGGCAGTTGGGAGCGAGTTTCTAGGTTAAAACACAATAAAAAATGCTTTGATCCGGGTGGAGGAGCACAGGTGTCAAGTTGGATTCAGCAGCGATCACTGCCTTACGTGAAACGAGAAAGTCAGAAGCTATCCACTGTATATGACTTACTGGTTTCCTTTAAACGAGACCGTGATATACTAATTCCGTTATTTCATGTAATTACAAGGAGTATTATCATGTTTTTATTTCATATTGCGACTTCGCTTGGATTAATAGCATTAGCTGCCGGCTCGGCTTTGTATGTGTTCTCTGCTCGTTGCGATGGCAAAGGAAAATGCTGTGCAAATGTTATTTCCATACTGGTTGTTGTACTTTCAATTTTATCCTTACTCTGCACCTTCTATTGCGGCATAAAGTCATGGCAACAAGGTAATGATCAATGCCTACTGTGCATGAAGCACGGCATGGAAGTGCAAGATAAATCAATGATAGATAACAAAGACAAACTCAGTAAAAAAGTGAATTAATCTCCACTTGCTTTAACCTAGAAACGGCAGTTGAGCATAATGGCCGCATAATGGCTATCTATTGGAAATATTAGGCATACTATGCCATAATGGAAGGTACAACGGGACAAAATCAGATCCTGAGATAACTGCATGAACGAAATCAAACTACTGCTTGTAGATGCGAATGATGTCGACCGAGCTTATTATCGGCATATTTTAATTGAATTATCTAAATTTTCTCTCACAATTATAGAAGCCAAAAATGCACAGGAAGCTCTTGCTGCTCTCAAAAAAGAGAAAATATCCTGTGCCTTACTGGATCACAGGTTACCCGACCAGGATGGTATCGAGTTGCTAAAAATCATTAGAAAATCGATAGACCCTTCGTTACCTATTATTCTGCTCACCGGACATGGAGACGAAGATATTGCTGTGCATGCATTAAAAGAAGGGGCATCAGATTACCTCGTTAAATCTACCATAAAACCATTGACTTTAGTCCATAGCATTTTAGAAGCCATTACAAAAAGGCAAACAGATAATGCGGCGAGAGAAGAACAGCTGCAGCTGAGACATGATGCCTACTATGATGATTTAACGGGATTGCTTAATAGGCATGCATTTGAAGAGATGGCAGTACGCGCATTATCAGAAGCGAAAAGACATTCACGCTTACTCTCTTTTCTGTTTATAGACCTTGATTATTTTAAGGCAGTGAATGACTCTTTAGGACATTCAGTAGGTGACGAAATGCTTGTTGCTGTTAGTCAAAAACTGACTGGTATTTTACGTAAAGAAGACATCATTGCCCGTATAGGCGGCGATGAATTTGCTGCTTTAATTACTGGGGTAGAGACAGCCGCTGATACATGCCAGGTGGCTGAAAAAATTATAAAGGAACTGGCAAAACCCTTTCAATTAGGAGCACCTACTGTGCAGATAGGCGCTAGCATAGGCATCGCCCATTATCCAGAATCAGGACAGAGTTTTGTTGAATTATTAAATCATGCAGACATTGCACTGTTTCAAGCGAAAGAAGAAGGACGAGGCAGATTTGCAGTTTACCAGCCATGAATAAAATTCGCATATAACATAAGCCCTCACAGAGCTGACCAAATTTGGCATGCTACCGCTAGAGATATTTTAATATACTTTGCAAACATCATTAGCATTATGATGAATACAAGTCCAGCACATTGAGCAGGATGGCTCATTAACATGACAACTGTCGCAAATAGCGTCACATGGATAACTTAAAACCGTTTGGGCCGTACATTGGGAATTGCTTTGAGGACAACAGTAGTGATTCTTGTATCCGCACCCACTTGGTGACGTAGCACATCCCGATAAAAACAAGGTAAAGCCAACTACTATTATGAGCGCCAACATCATCCTTGTCATGAGCCCCTCTCCAAGTTAGCCTTGAACCTAGATCCGGCAGTTCGCTGTGAAAATGAGAATCTGTCATTGCGAGGAGTGTTTTGTGCGACACAATGACGCCACTTCAGCGGAACTCCCGTTGTTATCATCTTACTGGACCGCAAAGAACAGGGTCAAGATACTATCAAGATACTAGGTTAAAATAACCATAAAATACCAAACGATAAGGTATTCTGGCTATTAGATTCGTCCGCATTACGACGAAGGCTTCTGACTGGGCCATAATATTGTTCATGCTCATACTCAGCATAAACTGCTAGCCCTGGTATAACACGGTAATAAGGTCTCACCGCAGCGCGGATTTCATTTAAGCCACTCCCAATTTCAGCTGCTGTAACAGTTTTAGTAGCTAAAATGCTACGGAGATCCATTCTAATGAAAAAATTATTGGCAATCTGTGTATCACGAGATAACTCAATGTCTAATTTAGCACTATTCGCATGATAATATCCTCTGATATTAGTATCAATGAAGTACGGCATTAATCCTTCTATACCTATACCTGGTTGCCAATAAGGATGTGTAGAGGGTTGATAAAAATAATTGGCACCACCCTTAATTGCCCAAAATTGGCTAAGCAAATGCCAATAAAAAATATCTAAATCAGCATCGTCTACCGCGCCCTGACCAATTTCAGCTTCATTAACAAACAACTCAAGCTTATTATAATCCCCGCCGTAGAGTCCTTTAAAAGTAAGCTCTTGAACGTTATGAAATGGATCTTCATTAACATCCAGAAAATTGGCAAGCCATACACCAGCAGGATGCGCCATAGGATGTTTTACCAGTGAGACATCAATAGGCCTTGCTTCATCTACCCTGACAATGGGCCGGTTAAGATAAGGCGTTTGTTTAATTATATTCTGTGGTTTAGCTTCATCTTGTGTAATTTCAATGAGCGTTGCATATTGAAATACCCGCGACATACCAGACATCATGTGATAAAGCAGATGGCAGTGAAAAAACCATTGCCCACTTGCATCGGTATCCACATCGGCTGTGACAGTGGCGCCAGGTGGGATATCAAGCGTATGTAATAACGGATCGTAGCTACCATGCCCGTTGCGTAAAACAAACCAATGTCCGTGGATATGCATAGGATGACGCATCATTGAAGTATTGGTAAAAATAAAGCGATAGCGTTTACTAGGCTCTAAAACAATAGGATGCGCTTTATATTCTGGTACACCATTAATAAACCAAGTAAACCGATCCATATCGCCAAATAACTCCATTTTGATAACACCATCCACGGGTTTATCAGGATTATTGGTTTTTACAGCGGCTACGATAGCTTGATATTTAGTGCCTATGGTTTTTTGATATGACTTAGGCGAAGAGATGGCATCCCCTACAACTGTGGGTTCAGTGGACATACTCATATCCATAGAGTGATTCATAGGCATGTGATGATCCATGTTCATGCCACTCATGTGAATAGACCCATTTTTCAGCGCATTCATAGGGTGTGAATGGTGCATTTGCATTGATGATGAATCATGATTATTCATCATCAGTGACATCATTTCTCGCATAACAGGTTTTGGCTCAGGAAATGGCGTGACTTGCTGATAATTTACCCACTGACTAGGAGCAGTAACTAAAGCACCGTATGCAGCTCCCAATGTGTCTATCGATTCTGCATAAATGATATACGGAGTATTTTTTTGAATTTTAACTAAAACATCAAACGTTTCACCTGGGGCTATTTTGAAATCATTAATAGCATAAGGCTTCACGTCATTTCCTTGCACATGCACCATTTGCATAGCAGTACCAGGAATTTTAACGTTAAATATAGTAGCAGCACCCGCGCCAATAAAACGTAACCGCACACTATCTCCCGCTTTAACAGGTGCCGTCCATGGCGTAGCATTTGGCTGGCCATTTAATAAGAAAGCATCATAGGCTACATCACTGATGTCATAAATACTCATACGCATTTGTTGCATCATCTTATAATCATCAATGATATTTTTACGTTCTTGCATAGAAGCTTTTCGGTAATCATGGATAAATTTAGTTAGCGAAGGTTGCAGTGGAAAGCGAGGTGCATAATAATCCCCTGCTTTTTTGAGATTAGCAAGAATTTGCTCTGGCTGCGTATTACTCCAATCAGATAAAACAATAACATAATCTTTAGTATATCGATAAGGTGGCTTTTGTGGAGGGTCAATTAAAAAAGCCCCGTATAAGCCTTGTTGTTCCTGAAGGCCGGCATGCGCATGATACCAATAAGTACCCGCTTGATGGAGTGTAAATTGATAATGAAAAACGTTCCCTGGCCTAATGCCTTTTTGCGTGACGCCCTCTACACCATCCATTTGCCAGGGAACCAGCATTCCATGCCAGTGAATTGCCGTCTCTTTGTCTAAGTGATTATACACATTAATAGTAATATGATCGCCTTCTTGAAAATGCAAGGCGGGCGCGGGAATTTGATTATTAACAGCAATAGCCTTAACTGATTTACCAGCAAAATTTACTGTCTTATAAGCAACATGCAAATCGACTGTTCGTTCAGCAGCAAATCCATTGGCAATGAAAAGCACATTGCAGAGCATAACCAAGACAAACAACTTAAATTCTTTTTTCATTAGATAATGAAACCCCAGTAGCCATCCAAGTTAGGGTCTGTTGACAATTTAAATTTCGTAACGAAAAATTCTCCATTATCATCCTAGATTCAGCAGTTGAAATCTAGGATAATACATATCAAGCAGGAGTTACACGGAATACGGGATAAGCCGTCATGCCTGCGCTGGCATGACGGCTTATCCCGTATTCCGTGTAACTCCTGGGAATGGCAATACCAGCTATACTAACGTCTAGTAGCAAGCATGATCTTAAGATAAGAAGGATATTTTATGCAATTTGAGAAAGCGGAAGCCGCAGACTATTCAGGTATTTTAACCTTACAAGCTAATAATCAAATAAAGAATTTAACTGCCGAAGAAAAAAGCCATGGATTTCTTTCGGTTGAATTTAGCAAAGAACAATTTATAGCAATGAATAACAGCACGGGGATTATTGTCTGTAAGGACAAGGGAATTGTTTGTGGTTATCTTTGTACTTCACCGCCAGAGTTTAATAAAGCGTTTCCTTTGCCGGCAGCGATGATTGCTCTTTACCCTAAAATAAACTACAAAGGAAAAACCCTAGATAGCTATCATTCAATTACAGCAGGACCCTGGTGTATTGAGCGAAGTTATCACGGAAAGGGAATCTTTGTAAGCATGTGGAATATGCTAGATAAAATTTTATCTAGCGATATTGACTTGATTGTTACATTTATATCTATTCAAAATACAAGATCATTTTATGCCGCTAAAAAGGTTGGAATGGAAGAAGTAACCACGTTTAAATTTGGTGAAGATGAGTTTTATATACTAGCTGCACAAAGGACAAAACCAAGCAAGTAATTGGTCTATACCCGAAGCGTTTTGCTATGTGGTTAACAAGCAAAAACCTCAGTTAAACAATTCCATGGTATAGCATAAATATTATCAGTTAATTTCATAGAATGCGGCGTCTGACAAACAACAAACCCTTTTTTGGCTTGTTTATATTCCTTGAGAAAAATTTGCAAATATTTTATATCCCTTTCACCCGGGGTTTGCGTCCATTTTACCTCAATAGGAATATAACCTTTATCGGTTTCAATAATCCAATCCACCTCGGGGCCACTTGGATCACGCCAATACTTTATAGAGAATCGTTGCTGTGTAGAACGAATAAATCGTATCAATTCCAAGCCAATATACTGTTCAAATAAATGGCCCAATTGATCCCGTGAAGGATGTCTCCCCTCATGAGCAGCAATGCGTCGCACACCCAGATCATATAATAAATATTTTTGGGTTTTAGTTAATTTCCGTCTCGTTTTACTTCGAGTAAGCGGTTCAATGCGCTCTACGACTAAACAATCTTCCAAAATTTGGTAGTAATTAGCAATGGTGGAATGTGACACCCCTATTTCTTGTGATAGTTTAGTAAAGTTAACGGTTTTTCCTGATTCAGAGGCAGCTAATTCAAGAAACCGCGCAAAATATCCCAAATCTCTTACAATAGCTTCGGCTCTGATTTCTTCTTCTAGATAAATAGTCACATAAGCTTCGAGTAATTGTTCTTTTTCGTGGTCATCCTTCTGTAATAAAATTTCGGGAAGAGAACCATCAAGTAAAAGCGTATCTAAAGAGCAACAATGTGATGGTAACTCACTTTGCATAAATGGATCTAAGCGCAATGGAATAACACGACCCGGTAATAAATTAACATTATCTCCACGGCGCAGCTTTCTAGCCGATGAGCCAGTCAGAATAAATTTAGCTAGCTTACGATCAATTAAATCTTGAATTCCATCCATTAACAGTGGAACTTTTTGTATCTCATCAATAATAATTAAGGGGCTGGGTTTTATTTGTTTTTCCGCTAATCTTTCCACTTCTCCCGTCAGTGCAAAAGGTTCTTTTTCATAGCGCAATCGATCGAAAGGATTCGCCAATGTTATTCGCTTATCTGCAGACACTTGATTAATTAATGTCGTTTTGCCGGTTTGCCTAGGCCCAAGCAATAAAATGCTCTTTTCCTTCTCAAGAATAGCGCTTATTTGACTTTCAAGCAGACGATGAATATACATCTACACAATATAATGGAAAATATCACATATATCAATCAATTTTCCATGAAAATAGGCTGAATGGCCAGTAATTCTCCGCGAAACTCCTGGTCCAGTTAGCGTCAACGCCTTTTTTTGAGCAACTTCCTTTGTAGGTGTGCAGCATGGTCAATAGACGCAGACCCATCTTGCTGCGAAGAGTCGTTACTCCCAAATACAAACCGGGGAGAATACATGCCTTCCTGAGGCCCAGAGGTTTGCTCCATACCTAACCTATCACGCACCTCCTCAAACACAGGTGTCAGCAATCCGTGTAATGATTGCAACTGCGTCTTACCCTTAAACATATCTCGTAACTCAGCAGGAGGTAACTGTAAGCTATTTAGTGCCATAAGCATTGTTGCGCCCGGCAAAACCTTTAAAAAACTAACAAGGTCATAGCCATCGGCCACTAATTGTTTTAGACGCTCCATCCCAATCGCATCACGCATAAAAGGCCAACGCTCCATTATTGGGAGTTGAACCGCCATACTAACTACATCCACCATGCGTTTTGCAACCGCCTGCACTGTTTGCTGGCCAATGTAATTACGCAACACAAGGACGCGCGCACTCTCGGGAAGTACTGCTAAGATACGACCAATCTCATTCCCACCACTAATTACATCCTTACGGGTAACTACCTGCTGTAGACGCTTTTGCGCTATTTCTTGTGTTAAGAAATCAGCACGATGCTCCTCTGGTAAAAACTGCAGCACATGTTCAGCTAACCCTGTCCCACTGTGCATAATGTTTACTATAAATTCTCCGCCTAATTCGCGCAACATATCCTGCCAGCGCTCTGGCGGAAGAAAACCAAGTAGCACTTGGAGGTCAAAGGTATGAAAAATTAATCGTTGCAAATCTTCTGGACGTAACGCATCAATCACTAGCGCTCGCTGTTCATCTGACAATCCATAAAGATGTTCACTCTCATCTGCGCTTTGTATTGCAAGCAAAAAACGTAAAAAACACTTTTCTTTCTTGCTGTGTTTATCATCAGGATTCACTTGCAGTATAACATCAGCGAGACCAGCGCTAGTTAATGTATCTAAAATCAGCTTAGATACGGATATCGGATATATTGATACAGCTGCGCACAATTCCTGAATAGCATCTGGTTCTGACAGGAGACTTTTTAAATACTTTTCGCCACCACGCTCCCTCAGTGTACCGCTAGCATCAGGCGAGAACACTAATTCAGCAAATAACTGATGAATAGGGGTGTTATCGTATTTATATTCACTTGCATGGCGACCAAACATTATGATGCTCTCCACTCTCGCTACTTATAGCTATATAGCGAATAATAACCCTGCCCCCGGACAGAAAGCCTAACAGGGGGCGTTTTAAGTTCATTCCCGCGACTCGCATTGGTTGCAAGATCAGGTTAGGGAGCGGCAGTAGGTGGAGGTTTATACTCCTTAACCTCACGCCGACTTCTGAACTCGGAAAAGAATCTCAGCTGCGCAGTAGCAGGAGATGTCTCAACAGCAGCCGCCTCATCAACAGCTCTTGACTCTTCTTTAAACCCCTTACCCAATAGCTGGGAAAAGGCCTGGATTCTCGCACCAGCAGCGTCCGGCTTAAAATTTTTATGATGCTCCGTTAAATTCTCTATCGCATGCCCTTTTAATGCGCAATAGAGCAAAGCAGCCTCAACAAATTGCGGATGCCAGCCACCGCGGATAATCGTGGGATACCCGCCATTAGCGGATTTGTAATTCTCTAGCATAGTGATGGCCCATTGAATATAAGCAGCACTAGGGAAATTATGTGTTGTACCACTTATGTTTATTGATGTGCGCGTTGCATCTATATCTCCTGTATGCGGCTTAATCGCCCGCGATACAACACTACCATCTTCATTTTTTCTCACCGTCCAGCCAACCGTGATAGGAGGGGGTACTCTGAGTGCCGCTTCATCATCTTCGTCACCTCCCCTCTCTTCAGCAACAGGCGTCTGCAATTGCATCTTGAAGCCAATTGTTGTGCCTTGAGTAAATGGTTGCACGAAGTAATAATTTTCGGCGGCTGCTGTTACTGGTTCAGCTGCTGCTGCCGCTGCGGCGGCTGCGGCGCCTCCACCTTGCTGTATGTCTCGGATAAAGTCATTAACAGCATCATCATTTCTGCACACACGAATATCATGTCTAGACACATAGGTAACGAAGATGTCGTGCGCGTTATTCAGCCCATGCGCCTTGGCATTTAACACCGTCTCTACGGCTTTTAAACGCGCTAACATTGCAGCATCGTCTGACGATGGAGCAGACCCTAGCTGTTTCTTCCACGCCTCGAGTTTTTCTTTGTGCTCGCGGTAGTATTCAACGAGCTTTACTAACTCGCCGGGGATAGTGGTGGTATCACTAGCAGCGTCAAGCTTACGTTTGGCTTCGTCGTAGAACCCTTTTAGCTGATTCAGCCTTACAATCACTTCCGCAACATCCTTGGATGAAACATGTATCTTTACTTGTCGCTGCTTGGAGGCAAGGATGAGGAGTTCAGCTTCTTTAGCCTGTTCTATCTGCCGTTGGAGAGCCGTCACAGCGCCAGAGAGTGCAGCAGCATCGAGATCAGTTTGGGCTGGGAGAGTATTATCAATATCATGTCTTAACGGTTCTGTTCTTTCTTCCACATGCGTAGCTATCTCCGCAAGCTTACCGTCAATGGCCAAGTTACCTTGATCTTGTCCTATGGCTGTTTTTTTTGCAGGCAGAGCAAGAACAGCGATAGCTTGTTGTCTTTCTCGTTCCTTAGCAGCTAATGCTTGTTGGTTTCTCTGTACGGTTGTTTGTCCAGCAGTGATTGTTTGCTGTAAGTCTCTAATAGCAGCTTGTAAGTCAGCAGCAGCCTCACCGGTATTCTCTATGTTGAGCGCCTGTAATTGACGAAGTGCCTCAGTAAGAGTGCGGCCCTTCTCTTCTTGTGTTCGCCTAGCGGCTGGAGAAGGATCAGCAGCAACCTGTTGCTCAAGTACCACAACGCGAGCAGCTTGTTGTCCCAGTAAACCACGAAGTCTTTCACGTTCGGCATCACGCGCTTCCTGTTGTTCTCGTTCTCGTTGGCGTTGCTCTTCTTCACGTCGATGTTGTTCTTCAACCACACGCCGCCGCTCTTCTTCTTGACGCCTAGCCTGTTCAATACGCTGTTGGAGAGCCGTCACAGCGCCAGAGAGTGCAGCAGCATCGAGATCAGTTTGGGCTGGGAGAGTATTATCAATATCATGTCTTAACGGTTCTG
>Ga0155554_139_pt1 | contig 12304 bp, 9 predicted proteins | sample RifCSPhighO2_12_FD_107211 | JGI IMG/M metagenome (GOLD analysis project Ga0155554, IMG submission 107211) | Gammaproteobacteria bacterium RIFCSPHIGHO2_12_FULL_41_20 | reverse complement strand
CGGCAGTTGGTGTCGTCATCCTGAGCGTTAGCGAAGGATCAGCATCCTTGTTGACTGTATTGTGACAAGGATGCTGATCCTTCGCTAACGCTCAGGATGACGACACCAACTGCCGCTTCTAGGATAATGTTAATTAATGAGTATAAATTATGAAAACAAAAAAACTGATTATCTCGGTGTTGTTTTTAAAGGGTTTTCTTTTTTCTCAGAATGCTATTGCGGATCATGTGTTACCGGTATTTTCGGGTGCTTGGTATACCGATGCACAGTTACAATATTTTGATTCTTGTGGCCAGGCAGCATTTTCTTATACGAATAAGTTATCCACCACACCTATTGCCTTAGCACAACAAGTACTAGGCGAGGTACCTGCTCGTACTGATTGTCGTTGGCATGAGGCTAAATTAACGAATGTGAATGCTATTTCTCCTCCTGATTTTCCTGGGCGGCAGCAGGATTGGGTCGACGTATTAGCTCATGCAAACTCTCAACCCTCTTTTAAAGCACAACGTGATTGTGTTAGTCCTGATGGTAAGGTGCTGGATTCCAAAGTAAGCTATATTTATCCTGGTTATGTTTGTCCAAGTTTTTCTCGTTATGGGATTGACAGAAATAAGCAAGGAGAAGGTTGCACAACGATGCCGGTTGTTTGTAATGCAGACGTAGTAGGTCGTGAATTAGCTATTTATGGCGGACATTGGTTGGGACATGTTGGTATGACGCGGGGGTTTGATACTAACCAAGTTTATAATCAGGTAGTAGAAATATTTAAGCAACCGACGGATGAAATCAAAGTTAGCTTAAGTCCAATTGATAGTTTTAAATCTATGCCTGGTGCGGCATTTTGGGGAGAAAAATTTGGTATTCAAGATAAGCCAGTGATTACGGATGACGAAGCCATGAAAATTCTTGATGCTGGGATGGCGCAAATGAATTATCCGTTTACTTACACATTGACTTGGGATTACCACCCTGGTGGCAGTGATGTGCAATATGTTTTTAATGAGGAAACGCAAGCTTGGGATCAAGTGTATACAGTGCGGGAAGCAAAATTCCGTTGCGATACTTTTGTTTATTATTCTTATGTGACAGGTGCAAATTTACGCATTATTCCAGAGTATAAATTTCCCTGGGTGCCTAAGGATATGCTAGCCGTGATGGCGAGTTGCCGTGACCCAGAGGGTACGGTTTGTGCAGTGAATAGCGAGTTGCAGAATGTGCAAACGCCATTGCAAACAGTGCAGCTGGCAGCGGTATTTGCTGCAAAAGCGTTAGATATTAAATCTGCAGATGCAGCAACTAAACAACTTGTGACAAGTACGCATGTTTCTCGACAAGCTAAAATTAATCAATTATGGTCATTGGCTTTGCGGTATCGAAATGACCCAATAAAATTTGGTTATTTATTGGATTGTTTAGCCTCTTTGCGGCCGGTGGAGTTAACATCAGAATTAATTGACGCATTTAAGCAACAGGAGAATAAACAAGATAGATACAGGTTACTGTCTGTCCTGGTTGCTTCTATACAAGTCAAAAATGAATCTGATATAGAGCGAGTCAAGAATCAAGTTGCTAATGTTACGAAAATACAGCATTTTTTACACGATTTACTTTTCCAAAATGCTGATGTCACTATGCAAAAGTTTTTAATCCAGATGTATCCTACTGTTGTACCAGCTGAGCGTGCACATGAAGATATTTCTCAGGTATTAAACAAACATGGCTTGTCCGCATCACTGCTTTCTGGCAGGGAAAAGATGTTGCTTGAGTTGCATGCTGCATTTTCTACGGCAGAGCAACAACGACAACAGTTGCCAGACTTAATTTCGCAATACACAGAGGGTGACCAAGCAGATTTGTGGAAACAGACATTATGTTTTGTGCTTAATGATATGTCACCTACTTGGATTGATGACAGCGTGCGTAAACTATTGGCAGACGTATTAGTAACGAATAAGCTTGCATTAATGGGGCTAGCGGCATCTGTGCAAGCAGTGGATATGCCACGTTGTAATTGGTTAGGCGCCTATGCAACATTAATGACGCATAGTGATGCAGAAAAGCGGCGATTTATCTTAAATTATATTTACAATGAGAACGATGTATTTGCGCAAGCACAAATGCTTGCACAACTTCCTGAGCAGTTAAAGAAGCAAGTGCCTGCTAGTGACAAAGCCTATTATCGGTCACGTTTTATAAAGCAGCTTAATAGTAAGGCATTGTTATCGGGAACAAATAAAAGAGTGATGATGGAAGGGATTTCCAGTGTTTATGACAGGTAGAACCGAATTCCTGTTATATGTGATAGAAGTTCCCGCTGACACTGTCATCCTGAGCGTTAGCTTGTCATCCTGAGCGTTAGCGAAGGATCAGTGTCCTTGTTAAACGAATTCAAGAAGGACACTGATCCTTCGCTAACGCTCAGGATGACAAGCTAACGCTCAGGATGACAAGCTAACGCTCAGGATGACAGTGTCAGCGGGAACTTCTGTATATGTGGCGTGTTATTTTCTGATAGTGCTATGGAAATTGCATGAAAAAATCGCTGGATTTACAAGGAATTTACCATCTTCAGCAAACCGGTCACTTGCAAGAGGCGGAGAGTGAATATTTAGCCTTGCTTGGCCAATATCCGCATGAAGTATCTGCGTTACATGGGCTAGCCATGCTCTATGTACAGCTGCATAAACTTGAGAAAGCTTATTATTACTTCGAAGAAGCTCTACATTATCAGCCACAAGATCCAATATTAATGTTACATTTGGCTAATGTGATAAAAGCGCAAGGCTTGTTTGCTCAAGCGGAGCAGGTGTTACAGAACTTAATACAAGCACATCCCAGTTATGCAGCAGCCTATAATAATTTAGGTACCTTGTATTTTACGCAAGAAAAATTCTCAGAAGCAGTGTCTTCTTACTATAATGCGATAGAGTTACAGCCTGATTATGCAGAAGTGTATTATAATCTGGGCTTGGCGTTAACTAAGTTAAATCAAGTTGACGATGCCATTATTGCTTATGAAAAATTGATTGATCTTATGCCGGATCATGATGCAGCGCATTTTCAACTGGGGTGTTTGTTTATGCATACAAATCAGTTTAGTAATGCGATACAGCATTTTTTGTTAGTAACCGCATCGTGTCCTCAGCTGTTTGAAGCAGAAACCAATCTGGCTACTTGTTATTTAAAACAAGGTGCGCTTAATCAAGCAAAAAATCACTATTTGCGCGCTTTGGATATGACTCCTGAAGACATCCAAATTCTATTTAATTTAGGGGTCATTAATATGCAGCAAGGGCATACAGATAGTGCGATTCGCCATTATCAGCAAGCGGTGAAAATAAATCCTGATTTTTTTGAGGCACATAATAATCTGGGTGTGGCTTTTCTTGCTAAGCAGCATATAGGTTATGCATTAGAGCATTTTCAGGAAGCACTGCGTATCCGTCCTCATGATGAATCAATTCGTTATACTGTGCACATGCTATCACAAGATCGGCGTTTACTTGCTTCGCCATTAGAATATGTAAAAACGTTGTTTGATGCCTATGCGGATCATTACGAGCCACATCTATTGCAAGCGTTGGATTATCAAGTGCCCACGTTACTTTATCAAGCAGTGGAAAAAGTGCGGGATATCACATCTAAGAAGTGGAATATTCTAGATCTTGGGTGTGGCACGGGCTTGAGTGGTTTGGTTTTTGCAAATGTGGCACGGAAGTTAATCGGGGTAGACCTTTCTACTAACATGTTAGCTGTGGCTGAAAAAAAGAAGATTTATAATGAATTAATTTTAGCAGATATCACCACGTTTCTTGGCAGCAAACAAACAGATTATGATCTTATCATTGCTGCAGATGTATTAGTTTATATTGGGGATTTGCAACATATTTTTAAGGCTGTGGCACAAGCGCTGCGAAATCACGGCCTTTTTGTATTCAATACCGAGGTTAATTCTGAGGGTGACTTTCATATGATGCAATCAGGGCGTTTTGCTCATAATAAAACATACGTGGATGAATTACTTGCAACCAACCACCTCAATGTTATTTCATATCAGATGGCTATTACGCGTTTACAAAATAATGAACCTGTGTATGGCCATATCTACGTGGTGGAAAAACCCCTTTTGAAAAAGGAAGGCAAATAACAGCAGGGCTCGCAATGACAACACGTCACCGAGAATTTCTGAGATAACAGTGATATTATCCTATCTAGGATAATAGATTTTTCATAAAGTTGTTTGTAGAGAGGGAGTTTATGAGAAAGTGCCTATTCTGGGGACTGATTTTACTGAGTGGGTTCTGGTTAAGTGGTTGTGTCAATACTCATAAGGAGTTCTCATTACAAATACAACATGATCTTTTAACTGAAACTTGGCCTAATAATATCAACATCCATCCAGAACGTTGGACTCGTCATGCCGACTCTTGGTTTTTAGCTGCAGAACCTAATCAAGCAGAGCGGGCAAATCGTCACTCACCTTTTTCAAGAGCGATTAGTACCATGGAAGTAAAGGTGCCTAATTTTTCAGCAATTCGGGTAGACGGTACTTTTACCGTGCAATTGTTTGGTGGTGTTGATCATAATAGCGTCTTTGTCTATGGCCCTAACGCAGAGGTTAGGAAAGTGGCAGTAGACATGAGAAATGGTACGTTATGTGTCTATCAAATACCAGGTAGTGCGGGGTATTTACGCCACACTATTATCCGTATTGGAGTGCACAATCTTAAATCATTAACGAATTTGGGACCTGGATTGGTAGAAGGCCGTCAATTGTCAAGCAGTGGATTGCAGGTTTATTCTAGGGGTTCTGGAGATATTTTACTATCTGGTAATTTACTTCTTCGCCGTGTTGTCAGCTCTGATTCTGGCGATATTATTATTCTTGGCATAGCTTCGCCAGCAGTTACTATCAAAATGTATGGCAGTGGCGATGTTAATTTAAGTGGTCGTGTAGGTGTGAGATCTATTTATCATGCCGGCTGGGGGAATCTGAATATTATTGGGGCTGATAGTAGTAGTTTGTACATTAACGCGTGCAATAGTGCGATGATTACTATTGTTGGCTGTGTAAATTTACGCGTTGTAGAAGCCAGTAATGATGCGCGTATTTACCTGTATTCGGTGCGTAGTCAACGCTTGCGGGTTAGTACGCATGATCATGCATGTGTAGGGCTGGCAGGTTATGCACATATATTACATGTGGATACCCATGGGGCATCTGGTTTTGATGGCCAGTATTTGAGCGCCAATACGGTGTATGCGAGGGCTTATGACACTTCGCATGCTAATGTGAGCGCTACAAATAAGGCATTTGCTATGGCGGTGCAGAATAGTAGTATCTATTTCTTTGGTTCATCCAGTGTGCTGTCTAAATACCAGACGGATAATGGCTCAATAATGACTCTCTCGCGAACGCGGCGTTTTGCTCCACCTTCTTTATGTCAGGGGCTCTGCTGAAAAAGGGTGAAACGTTTCGGATATAGATTCCAAAAATGCTCCCCATGCATTGCTTACTTGCCCAGACAGTATTTTTAGCAGCCCTGGACTTGCACTGTATTCTCGAAAATGGGAAGTTCGGAATTCTTTTTCAGCTACGTCAATAAGATTACCTAGTCCATCTACTAAGCCTAGTTTTACTGCTGTTTGTCCAGACCAGAAATCGCCAGTAAAAAGCGTGGCCGGGTCAGCATGTAACTTGCCTTTTCTACCCTCTAGTACGGCTTGGTTAAAGTTGTCATGTACCTCATTCATCACTTGTCGAATTTTTTCTATATCTTTGGGGCTTTGAGGCAGGAAAGGATCCAGCCTGTCTTTATCTGTACCTGAAGTATAAACACGGCGTTCTATACCTAGTTTTTTTATTAAACCAGAAAAGCCAAATCCTTTCATAATGACACCAATAGAACCTGTTAGCGTATTGGGATTTACATAGATTGCATCAGCAGCAACAGCAATATAATAGGCACCCGAGGTAAGTAAATCTTCACCTACTACCACTACTTTTTTATGGTATTTCTTTTTTAATTTTACTATGGCATTGTGAATAATGGCTGCTTGTACTGGTGTACCGCCGGGTGAGTTGATGTCTAAAATAATACCTTGAGACCCCTTATCCTTGAATGCATCTTGCAATAGAGGAACAATCACTTCAGAGGAGATTTCACTTTGGGGAGCAATCATGCCATCTAAGCGTAGTAATGATACATAACGTCCACTGAGAGTGGATGTGGAGTGGTTGAAAAATGTTAGCCATACAAATAATGAAATTATAATAATCCAAACAATAAAACGAATATTTTTCCAGCGGCGGTCTGCTTTTCGTTCTTTTAAAAGCTGCTGCACTAGGTCAGAAGATACTTCGCTCATTGTTTGATAACTCCTGGTTGTAAGATGGGCTTTATCCTAACATAGAAATGCGAATTCTGGATAAGGTCAGAATAAGCCCAAGGAATCAGGTTGATTTTGCTAGTATTTTAGCAAGCTAGCTAAACTGCTTATCAGGCTGGATAATGGCATGATAAATAATGGTAAATTTTACAAATTATATCAGCGTATCCATAATTTCTATTATAAATTGATTTCTTTTTGTTGATTCAAAAAAATCTCTCGCTATAATTCGTCACTTAATAATCTAGCCCTAGGAAGGAAAAAATACGTGGGTAAAAAATTCTGTGTTCTAATTGGTTTGTTCTTATTACTTCTAGGTTCAATGGTGTATGCGGGTGAAAGTATGCCATTGAATATGCCAGCCGGTGTAACACCTGTTAGTCGTGATATCTACGAATTACACATGATTATTTTTTGGATATGTGTGGCAATTGGTGTGGTGGTATTTGGTGTTATGCTATATGCCATTATTTTTCACCGTAAATCTCGCGGAGCGAAACCTGCGCAATTCCATTCTCACCTTGCTTTAGAAATTACCTGGACACTGATTCCTTTAGCTATTTTAGTGCTCATGGCTATTCCAGCGACCAAAGTATTAATCCACATGAGCAACATTGATGATGAAGAGTTAACTGTTAAAATCACAGGGTATCAGTGGAAATGGCATTATGAATATCTAGAAGATGGCATTAGTTTCTTTAGTAATCTTTCTACGCCTTGGAGTGATATTCAGAATAAGGGGCCTAAAACAGCAGATTATATACGCGAAGTAGATAATCCATTAGTATTACCGATTCATAAGAAAGTGCGTTTTCTAATTACGTCAAATGACGTTAACCATGCATGGTGGGTGCCGGATTTCGGTGTGAAACGTGATGCTATCCCTGGTTACATTAATGAAGGCTGGGCACGCATTAACAAAGCTGGGACTTATCGTGGGCAATGCGCGGAGCTTTGCGGGATTAACCATGCTTACATGCCTATTGTTGTAGTGGCCAAGTCAGAACAAGATTACAAAGAGTGGGTTGCCCAGCAAAAGGGCGGGAATAAACAAGCAGAAGCGGACGTGAACAAGGAATGGACGTTACAAGAGTTAATGCAGCACGGTGAAAAAGTATATATGCGCATTTGTGCGGCTTGCCACCAGCCTAGCGGCTTAGGTACACCGCCTGTTTTCCCTGCGTTGAAAAATAGCCATGTTGCTACTGGTCCTATTCAGAAACATGCGGATATAGTCATGAATGGTGTTTCTGGAACAGCGATGCAGCCATTCAAAGCACAATTGAACGATGTGGATTTAGCTGCGGTTATTACTTACGAGCGTAATGCTTTTGGCAATAATACGGGTACTTTAGTGCAGCCAATAGAAATCAGAACAGTACGAGAAGGCAAACTGATGAGTGCGGCTCCAGCTTCAGTAGCAGCGGCTCCAGCTTCAGTAGCAGCGGCTCCAGCTTCAGTAGTGAAAACATTGCAAGAGCAAATGCAGCAAGGTGAAAAGGTGTATATGAATACCTGTGCAGTTTGTCATCAGCCTACCGGAGTAGGTATGCCGCCTACATTCCCAGCATTAAAGGGTAGTCCCATGGCCACAGGGCCTGTTGAAAATCATCTCAAGATGGTTTTGTTTGGGAAGCAAGGTACAGCCATGCAGGCTTTTAAAGATCAGTTAAATGATGAGGACTTATCGGCAGTCATTACATTTGAGCGGAATTCGTGGGGAAATGCTACGGGAACTATTGTACAGCCTGCGGACATTCAAGCTGCGCGCCAACAACAAAGCCAGAGTAAATAAAACGAGAGGATAGAAAATCATGACAACACATACAGATGTTCATGCTCATTCACATCCAATAAATAAAGGCTTCTTGTCTTGGGTGGCGCGATGGTTATTTACTACCAATCATAAAGATATTGGGACTTTATATTTGTTATTTAGTCTAGTCATGTTTTTTGTGGGTGGAGTAATGGCGTTAATTATCCGTACGCAATTGTTTCACCCTGGATTAGGTTTTATAGAACCTAATTTTTATAATGTGATGGTAACAGTGCATGGGTTAGTGATGATTTTTGGTGTAATTATGCCTGCGTTTGTTGGATTAGCCAATTGGATGGTACCGATGATGGTGGGGGCACCGGATATGGCTTTGCCTCGTTTGAATAATTGGAGTTTCTGGATTATTCCTTTCGCATTTACCATTATTATTAGCACATTATTTCTTAAAGGATCAGGCCCGAATGGGGGATGGACAATGTATGCGCCATTATCTACCACTTATGGGCCACCTAGCATGGATTTTTTAATCATTGGTATTCATCTTCTCGGTATTTCCTCCATTTTAGGCGCGATTAATATTATTGCTACCATTCTTAATTTACGTGCTCCAGGCATGACCATGATGAAAATGCCCTTGTTTGTCTGGGCGTGGTTTATTACAGCATTTCTGCTGATTGGTGCGATGCCAGTGTTAGCGGGCGTAGTGACCATGATGTTGTTTGATCGCCATTTTGGCACGAGTTTCTTTAGTGCAGCAGGGGGCGGCGATCCCGTGATGTACCAACATCTTTTCTGGTTTTTTGGCCACCCCGAAGTGTATATCATGATTCTTCCTGGTTTTGGTATTATCTCGGAAGTGATTGCTACCTTTAGTCGTAAGAGGTTATTTGGTTATCCATTTATGGTAGGGGCTATCGCGGCTATTGCTTTATTGTCTTATGTAGTATGGGGTCATCATATGTTTACTGCAGGGATGGCAGTAGGAGCACAGCTTTTCTTTATGTACGCCACGATTTTGATTGCAGTACCCACTGGTATTAAAGTATTTAACTGGATTGCAACTATGTTTCGTGGTTCCTTGACATTTGAAACACCTATGTTATTTGCGTTAGGGTTTGTGGTTTTATTTACAATTGGTGGGTTTTCTGGGCTGATGTTGGCGATTGTTCCTGCTGATTATCAATATCAAGATACCTATTTTGTTGTAGCACATTTTCATTATGTATTAGTTGCTGGTGCCTTATTATCTATTTTCTCTGGTGTATATTATTGGCTGCCGAAATGGACTGGTCATTATTACAATGAAACGTTGGGGCAATTACATTTCTGGCTTACGATAATTGGTATTAATCTCACTTTCTTTCCTATGCATTTCTTAGGGCTAGCAGGTATGCCACGTCGTGTTGTTGATTATGCACCACAATTTATGCCGGCGAATATGCTTTGTACCATTGGTGCATTTATTCTTGGCTTTGCCCAGTTGATATTTGTATATATTGTTATTAGAGCCATGATGAAAAAAGGCAAACCAGCGGATGCTCGTGTATGGGAGGGGTCGCATGGGCTAGAGTGGACGCTGGAGTCGCCTGCGCCTTATCATAGCTTTTCAACACCTCCAGTGATTTCCTAAGAGGCCATATTATGTCTAAGCCGCGTTCTCATCGTAAAGTTATTGTTATTATTACGGTAGCAGTTTTTTTTATGTTTACTTTTTGCTTTGCTATGGTTCCATTATATAATGCCATATGCAAAGCAACGGGGATTAATACGTCGATTCGCGCTAGCGAATGGAGCAAGCCAGCAGTACTTGCCTCTGCTGCAGTAGATATTTCTCGTGAGGTGACTGTGCAATTTGTTGCAGTAACCAATGAAAATTTACGGTGGGATTTTTATCCGCGAGTAAAAAGCATTAAAATACACCCAGGTGCAAATAACACAGTCACCTTTTTTGCAAAAAACAATACGGATAATGATATGGTTGTACAGGCAATCCCTAGTATGACACCGCCGCAATCTATTGCACATTTTCATAAAATCGAATGTTTTTGTTTTCGCCAGCAATCGTTACAAGCTGGGGCCAGTAAGGAAATGGGACTGACTTTTCAAGTCGATAAAGATTTGCCTCCAGAAATACATACGATTACTTTGGCTTATACTTTATTTGATGTAACGCCTAAGACTAACGCAAAAAAAGTGTAATCATTTTATTGAGAGAACCACATGATGCCTAAGCCTATGCTGAAAGATTATCGCCCTGTTAATTACTACTTTGTTGCTGATCCTAGCTATTGGCCATTGTTCGGTTGTTTTGGGTTGTTTGCAACCTTGGTAGGCGGAATAAATATGCTGCACCATAATACCTTTGGCACGTATTTATTTTTGACAGGAATAGCATTGCTGGTTATCACTATGTTTGGGTGGTTTAGTTTAGTCGTGCGTGAGAGTATCCAGGGATTGCATAGTAAGCAAATGGATAAGACTTATCGTTGGGGCATGATGTGGTTTATTGTATCCGAAGTGGCATTATTCGGAGTATTTTTTGGTGCATTATTTTATACCAGAATGTTTACCATTCCAGATTTAAGCGGTACGGCAGGTATATTGGCGAAAGCGTTATTGTTTACCAAGGGAGATACAACGCATATTTACTTATGGCCACATTTTAAAGCAGCTTGGCCATTATTAGTTAACCCTAATCCAGAGTTATTTCCTGGCCCTGAGCGTGTAATTAATACGTGGGGTATTCCGGCGTTAAATACAGTTTTATTATTAAGTAGCGCAGTAGCGTTAACATGGGCACATTGGGGATTTAAATCGGATAACTTAAAACAAGTTAAAATTGGCTTAATATTAGCTATCTTGTTGGGGCTTGTCTTTGTAGGCTGTCAGGCGCATGAGTATTTACTTGCGCATCTTGAATACCACTTAACCATTTATAGCGGTATTTATGGAGCAACGTTTTTTATGCTGACGGGGCTGCATGCCATGCATGTGACTATGGGTATCATCATGATGACAGTTATTTTAATCCGCTGTTTTAAGGGACATTTCCGTCGTGAACATCATTTTGCTTTCGAAGCGGTTGCTTGGTATTGGCATTTTGTAGATGTAGTGTGGCTATTTTTATTTGTGTTCGTTTATTGGATATAGGAGACCTTGACTGTGCCATGGTTAATTAACACAGCACAGCTCGAGAAATTTCGTAAATACCAAAAAAATGTTGTTATTCTTGATGCCACTTTTTATGTTTTCGAGCATGATAAAAATGCACGGCAAGCATTTCTCGATAAGCATATTATAGGCGCACGGTTTTTTGATATAGATACTTTCTGTGATCCGCATTCAACACTTCCTCATATGTTAACACAAGATGAGACTCTCATTAGCGAGAAATTAGGCGCATTGGGCATTACCAATGATCATCGCATTATTTTTTATGACAATAGCCCTTACCATTCTAGTTGCAGAGCATTATGGATGTTGAAAGTATTTGGACACAGCCTGGATCATCTTTATATTTTTGATGGCAATTTAGATAGCTGGGAAAAACAAGGCGGAAAAGTGGAGTTAGCAGAGCCACGTATTACACCCAAACATTATACGGTACATTATCAACGGCAATTTGTACGCTCCTTGGTGCAAATAAAAGCCAACCTTCAGCAACCTCACGAGCAGATTATTGATATGCGTTCGGCGGTACGTTATGCCGGTGGGGCAGAGCCTCGGCCACATATGCGTGTTGGCCATATTCCTGGTAGTTTCTCATTCCCTTTTGTAACTATGTTTGAAGCCAGTGGCCGTTTGAAGCCTATGGACAAGGTTCGTAGCCAATTAGAAGGTATTGGGGTGGATTTACGTAGTCCTATTGTTTGCACCTGTGGTTCGGCGATTACTGCGCCTATTTTAGATTTTGTTCTAGATTTGCTGGGAGTTTCCCAGCCTCATGCTGTGTATGATGGTTCTTGGGCGGAATGGGGCGCGACACAACTGTATGAGGGTGAGACGAGTTTGCAAGAACGCCCTGTACAGACGTCAACAGAAGTTTCGGGGAATATACAGGAGTTCCCGCTGAAGAGGGTGAGCTGATCCTTCGCTAACGCTCAGGATGACAATTTGGCAATTAAACTATCAAAT
>Ga0155554_119_pt2 | contig 12507 bp, 10 predicted proteins | sample RifCSPhighO2_12_FD_107211 | JGI IMG/M metagenome (GOLD analysis project Ga0155554, IMG submission 107211) | Gammaproteobacteria bacterium RIFCSPHIGHO2_12_FULL_41_20 | reverse complement strand
GCTCAGGATGACAGTACTAACGGAAACTGCTCGCTGACGCTCAGGATGACAGTACTAACGGAAACTGCTCGCTGACGCTCAGGATGACAGTGCTAACGGGAACTGCTCGCTGACGCTCAGGATGACAGTGCTAACGGGAACTGCTCGCTGACGCTCAGGATGACAGTACTAACAGGAACTGCTCGCTGACGCTCAGGATGACAGTGCTAACGGGAACTGCTCGCTGACGCTCAGGATGACAGTACTAACGGAAACTGCTCGCTGACGCTCAGGAGACAAGACAGGGTACTGACACAGTTCAATAAACACTCTCCGCTATACTTTTATCGCCTCTTTCTTTTTAGGCAAATAAAGATCGGTAATCGTACCCTCAAACACTTCTGCCGCTAAACCCACTGTCTCTGACAATGTAGGATGAGGGTGAATAGTTAACGCAAGATCTTCTACAGTACATCCCATTTCTATCGCCAGGGTCACTTCCGCCATTAATTCACCGGCATTGGGCCCTACAATCCCAGCACCAATCACGCGATGTGTTGCTTCATCCACTAATAGCTTCGTTAATCCTTCGTCTCGACCCAAACTTAACGACCGACCACTGGCTGCCCAAGGAAATACTCCTTTGCCATACTTGATACCCTTTGTTTTAGCTTCACTTTCAGTCATTCCCACCCAAGCAACTTCTGGATCTGTATAAGCAACGCTAGGAATTGCTTTAACATCAAAAAAATGTTTCTCCCCAGCAATCACTTCAGCCGCAACACGACCCTCAGGAATAGCCTTATGAGCCAGCATTGGCATACCAGCTACATCACCAATCGCAAAAATATGTGGTACATTGGTGCGTTGTTGCTTATCTACAGGGATAAATCCACGTTCATCCACTTTCACGCCGGCTTTGTCTGCCCCTAGCATTTTTCCATTCGGGACACGGCCCACCGCACACAAAATGCGATCAAATTTTTCTGGCTTAGCCGGTGCATTGTCACCTTCAAACGTCACCCATAGCCCATCTTTCTTCGCTTCAACTTTTGTCACTTTTGTTTTCAAATAAATATTCTGATAACGTTTTTGAATGCGTTTGTATAAAGGACTCACAACGTCTGGATCACAACCCGGAATAATTTGATTCATTAATTCGACAATAGTAATTTGCGCACCTAACGCGTGATAGACAGTTGCCATTTCTAAACCAATAATCCCACCGCCAATCACGAGTAATTTGCCTGATGTATCCGCTAACTCCAGTGCGCCTGTGGAATCCATAACACGAGGATCGTCAGGCAGAAATGGTAGTTGCACAGGTCGTGAGCCAACTGCAATAATCGCATGCTCAAACTGAATACGTTGTGTTGCTGTTTTACCTTTCACTTCAATTTCATGATCAGAAACAAACTGACCTACACCTTGCATGACATCTACTTTACGTTGTTTGGCTAAAACTTTTAATCCACCCGTTAAACGCCCAACGATGTTATTTTTCCAGTCACGTAATTTGGTTGTATCTACTTTAGGCTTGTCAAATTGAATACCATGCTCTGCCATTTCTTGTGCTTCATCTAGCACTTTAGCTGCGTGGAGCAATGCCTTGGAAGGAATACAACCTACGTTTAAGCAAACGCCGCCTAATGTCTCATTGCTTTCAACAAGCAGCACTTTTTTACCCAAGTCGGCAGCACGAAATGCCGCAGTATAACCACCTGGCCCGCTACCTAGTACGACTACATCGACTTTCATGTTCTACCCCCTCACCCAAACCCTCTCCCCCATAAAAAATGGGGGAGAGGGGATTGCTAATTAACCCTCTCCTTCCCTACAACAATAAGTTTCGGATATCTGCTAATAACTCCGTTAAACGCACCATAAAACGCGCCCCTTCAGCACCGTCAATGACGCGATGATCATAAGATAACGATAATGGCAACAACAAGCGCGGCACAAAACTGCCCGCTTGATATACTGGCTTATAACTCGCTTTAGATACCCCTAAAATGGCAACTTCAGGATGATTCACTATCGGTGTAAATGCGGTACCACCAATTCCCCCCAAACTGGAAATAGAAAAACACCCGCCTTGCATTTCTCCAGGCAATAGCTGTTTATTGCGTGCCTTCTCACTGAGAATACCTAGTTCTTTTGCTAACTCTACCATACCTTTTTTATCGACATCACGAATCACTGGCACTACCAATCCCTCGTGCGTATCTACAGCCACCCCCAGATGAATATAGTGCTTCAAAAGCAGATTTTCACCGCTTCCATCTAACGAGGAGTTGAATTCGGGAAATTGTTTTAATGCAGCCGCTACTGCCCTCATAATAAATACCAGCGGCGTTAACTTAATGCCTTGTTTTTCTAATGCAGTTTTCTGTGTCTGGCGAAAAGACTCTAATTCTGTTATGTCTGCTTCACCAAATTGGGTAACATGTGGAATCCAATTCCAGTTACGCTGTAAATTTTTTCCAGAGATTCTTTTAACTCGTGATAAAGGCTTGGTTTCTACTGGACCAAAAGGAGTAAAATCAACATCGGGTAACGCTGCAGTAGGTTGTTGCTCTTCTATATAAGCTTGTACGTCTTCTTTTAATATGCGCTGCTTAGGCCCACTACCTGCTATCTGCGCTAAATCCACTCCCAGTTGATGTGCCATACGACGTACACCTGGTCCAGCATGCGCACCAGTTGCCGCTTCTGACGCAGCATGTACCACTGCTGCGGCCTGCTTAGGCTGTGCGGAAAAGGATTGGGGTTTAACTGGAGAAGGCACTGTATCTAGCGTTTCTCCTTGAGTTTCTAATACTAGAATCACCGTGCCAGAAGATACTTTATCTCCTACCTTCACTTTTACCTCTTTAACAGTCCCGGATACCGTTGCGGGTACATCCATGGTGGTTTTATCGGACTCTAATGTCACGACAGAAGCATTCGCTTGAATGTGTTGCCCTGGTTTAACCAGCACTTCCACCACATCCACATCCGTTGCGCCACCTAAGTCGGGAACAGTTACATTCTTAATTGCTGACAAAGATCATTCTCCTATTGTTTAAGAATTTCCTCTTTCATCCCTGCACTGGGTCTACTTTCCTTGGATCAATTTTATATTTTTTTATGGCCGCTGTAACTTGCTTTGCAGTCACTTTCCCCTCTTTCATCAGCGCATAAAGAGTAGCCACAGCGATATAATAACGATTAACCTCAAAATACCACCGTAATTTTTCGCGTGTATCACTACGGCCAAATCCATCAGTCCCTAATGTTATATAAGTACCATGCACAAAAGGTCGAATTAAATCGGCATAGGCACGTACATAATCGGTTGCCGCAATCACTGGGCCTATTTGCTTTTCTAACAACTGTTCAACATAAGAAAGCTGTGGTGTTTTTTCTGGAGATAACATATTTTCACGCTGCACCGCTAATGCTTGCCGACGCAATTCACTAAAACTAGTCACACTCCATATATTTGCCGTCACTGCAAAATCCTTAGCTAATAAGGCTGCTGCTGCAATCACTTCGTTAAGAATAGCACCGCTACCTAAAAGCTGTACATGCTGTGTTTTCTCTTTAGGTTTAGCACCTTGGAACAAGTACATACCGCGAACAATCCCGGTTTCAACACCTTTAGGCATTTCCGGTTGCACATAGCGCTCATTCATCGCCGTGCAATAATAAAAAACATCTTCTTGTTGTTGGTACATACGATGTAAGCCATCTTGCATAATCACCGCCATCTCATACCCAAATGCTGGATCATAGGCACGGCAATTTGGCACCGTAGAAGCCACCAATAAACTCTGACCATCTTGATGCTGCAATCCTTCACCCTCTAACGTCGTACGCCCGGCTGTGGCACCAATTAAAAATCCTCGTGCACGCATATCACCAGCAGCCCAAATTAAATCACCGACACGCTGAAAACCAAACATTGAGTAATAGGTAAAAATAGGAATCATTGGCAACTGATGGGTAACATAGGAGGTAGCAGCAGCAATCCAAGAACACATACAGCCAGCTTCGGTAATGCCTTCTTCTAATACTTGGCCGTCTTGCGTCTCACGATAATATAAAAATTGCCCCTTATCTTCGGGCGTATAAAGCTGACCAACTGAAGAATAAATGCCAATTTGTCGAAACAGCGACTCTAAACCAAACGTGCGTACTTCATCGGAAAAAATTGGCACGATACGTGGCCCAGTTTGTTCATCCTTCAGTAAAATATTAAAAATACGCCCCAATACCATAGTAGTAGAAATAGGACGATCTGCTGAGCCTTTTAATATACTGTCAAATGCTGACAAATCTGGCACCGTTAATGGCTTAGCAATACTATGCCGTGCCGGTAAATAACCACCTAATTTTTTACGTTGCGCATGTAAATACTGAATTTCTTGACTATCTTCTGCTGGCTTATAAAACTCTAGACTCAATAATTGCTGATCAGATAACGGCAGTTTAAAACGTTCGCGGAAGATTTTTAAATCCTCAGGAGTCATATCTAGTAAGTTATGTGCGACATTCCGTCCCTCCGCACTTTTTGTCCCTAATCCATAGCCCTTCACCCCTTGGGCAAGAATCACCGTAGGTTGTCCACGGTATTGCGAAGCTGCTGTATAAGCCGCATAAACTTTGACAGGGTCGTGTGCACCGCGTACAAGCTCGGCAATTTCAGTATCAGAAAAGCTGGCTAATAGCACCCTTAACTCTTCATTATCCCCCGCCAAAAACTCACGCCGATAAACACCGCCTTGCGCATAAGCATCTTGTAAATCACCATCCACACAGGTATTAAGACGATGCAGCAATACCCCCTCTTTATCCGCCGCAAATACCTCATCCCATTTGCTACCCCACATCACTTTTATCACGTGCCAACCTGCACCACGAAATAATCCCTCTAACTCTTGCACAATCTTGCCATTGCTACGCACCAACCCATCCAAGCGTTGTAAATTACAATTCACCACAAAAACAAGATTATCGAGTTTTTCTCTTGCAGCTAATGTTAGCCCTGCAATAGATTCAGGCTCATCCATTTCACCGTCACCACAAAACACCCATACTTTGCGGTCAGAATGTGGCAATAACTGGCGATGTTCAACATAGCGCATAAACCGTGCCTGATATACCCCTTGCAATGCGCCCAGCCCTAAAGAAACGGTAGCAAACTGCCAGAAGTTAGGCATTAACCAAGGATGCGGATACGATGACACTCCAGTACCATCCACTTCTTGGCGAAAGTTTTTTAAGTGCTCTTCCGTTAAACGGCCTTCCAAAAAAGCACGCGCATAAATACCTTCGGAGGAATGCCCTTGAAAATAAACCAGATCACCTAATTGCTGCTTATCAACACCACGAAAAAAATGCTGCAACCCTACCTCATACAAAGTCGCAATAGAGGCATAAGAAGACAAATGCCCACCCACACCTCCGGCATTTTTTTTAGCACGCAATACCATGGCAATGGCATTCCACCGATTTAATGCCTCAATGCGTTGTTCCATCTCCAGGTTCCCTGGATACGCTGGCTGTTGTGCAACAGGTATGGTATTGCAATAAGGGGTAGCAAGTAACTGACTTAACTCCAGCTGTTGCTGATGTGCTGCTTGCAAGAGTTGATTAAGAATAAATTGCGCACGCCCTTTGCCTTCTGCACGCATAACCGAGGCAAATGCATCTAGCCATTCCCGTGTCTCAATTGGATCAATATCGCTCTGCATTCTAGTTTTTGACTCCACTTTGAGCATAATAAGAGCCGGCATATGTATGAAATTATTATAGTAGTATAAGCGCTGTTATGCATTCGGTTAGAAACTACAAGAGCATCCTCTCTCGCAGGAAAGATGTCTATTCCCTCCGCTCGCAGCAGGAGACAAGGCCTCAGAATATCCCCTCCCCAGAGTACTTTTTGCAAGGGGAGAGGATCAGGATGAGAATAGGGTCTGTTTACAATGCAACCCTCTTTTTGCAGCCGAGGGTTGCATTGTAAACAGACCCTAAAGGTCATCCTAAAGCACAGTTGCATTCTCAGCTAAAAACTGGGCTACTCCTTCTGTCGTCGGTTTCATTGCCGGTTCCCCTTTCGTCCAGCCAGCTGGGCATACATCGCCATGCTTTTCATGGAATTGTAACGCATCAATCAGACGCAGCAGCTCGTCAACATTCCGCCCTAGTGGTAAATCATTAACTAGTTGGGAGCGTACCATACCTTGTTTATCGACTAAAAATGCGCCACGCAATGCCACATGCGCAGTGGGATGTTCCACCCCATAAGACTGGCAAATTTGATGGTTAACATCTGCCACTAGTGGAAAACGCACTGCACCAATCCCACCTTCTGCTACTGGAGTTTTACGCCAGGCATTATGTGTAAATTGAGAGTCTATGGATACACCAATCACTAAGGTATTCCGCTGCTCAAATTCATTAATGCGATTATGAATAGCAATGAGTTCTGATGGACAAACAAAGGTAAAATCAAGAGGATAAAAGAAAACAATCGCATATTTATTTTTAATAGCATCCGCCAAGCAAAATTGATTAGTAATCTCACCGTTTGCTAACACCGCAGCAGCAGTAAAATTAGGGGCTTGTCGGCCGACAAGAATAGTCATACGTTCTCTCCTACATGAGTAATCATAAAAAGGATTGCATTATACATGAAAATAAGGTTTTAGTAGTGGCATATAAATTTATCATTACATTCCGTGTATTCGTTTAGCGCGATGCGTAATAGGTGCTGCCTGTTGCTTGTTATTCTCGTAAGCGGTTTCTTGAGCTTGCACAAAATTGTCAATCAACCCTTTTACAATAATCGCTGTATGATTTTCTAATTCATGTCGATAAATAAGCAATCGAGTTACTGATATCATCACACCTATTCATGACATTTTTGGGCATTGTTGCGTAATGGCAAAGATTAGTAAAGCTTCCTTTAACGTAATCGTAATGTTTGGCTTTGTGCAGCACGGCAAACTTGCCCAAAAACCTCTGGTATCTCGTCAATATGTGCCCAAACTTGTTGCCGCTGCATGTCATTGAGATATACCCATACACTGCCTAGCACCCCCTTTGCCGCTTCTCGCAAACGAGGATGGCCTTCCTGCAACACTCTTAAAACTGCATCTACCACCCGCTTTTGATCTACTGCATTAAGATGCGGCAGCATGGCATTGCCAATGCGTAAGGCAATCTGCTGTTGTAATAGATCTCCGCTTTTACCCTCTAGCCAAGAGCCTATTCTCTTCATCATTAGGGTGCATTGAGTAGGAGTAAACTTCGGTGCCAGGCCCAGACACGCCCCTCTAACTACAGGGCCAATAATAGGATCATCAACCCCAAGATAAAATACAACTCGCGACCGCATACGATTAAACTGCTCTAAATTAAGATAAGGCACCATCTCTGCACAAATCTGCAAGGCATTATAGGCTATATGCGTATTATCCCCCAATAACCCCTGCAAAAAACTGTCAACGATGGCTTGACGTTGCGCAACTTTTACAACAGGCATAATAGCTAAACAGGTATGATATGCTGCATAACGCACTGATTCTACGGTGTGTGATAAGCAAGATAATACACGCCTTAACATACATGCTTGTTGTTCTTCACCTAGAACCGGTATCACACCACGGCAAGCTGATATAATGATGGAAAGTGAATAATTATTCTGGCATGACGATAAAGCAACCGCTATTCTCTGCGCTACCTCAGCACTCTGCTCTGTATTTAGATAAGGCATGATTATCCAACATGCCTGCCACACTGCGGCACTCTCACTTATCAACGGTTTTTTAAGTAGATTCAGAAAGCGCTCTATAACCTGGATATGCTGCTGTGCATCACAATAAGGTAACATCCTATTACATTGTTGCCATAAAGTCGGCTGATGCACAGAATCATTATCCAGCAATTCCGCTAAAAATTCTCGCATCACTTGCTGGCGCTGCGCATCAGAAAAATAAGGCAGTAAAGAACCACAAGCAGACCATGCGGTTTCATCTCGATCTGCTTCCTGTAACATCGACAAAATCTGCTGCAATGTCTTTTCAGCCAAAGATGTTTCTATTCCTACTGCATAAGCTAAACGGCCTAAAATAATACTCAGCCACTCTTCATCCACTTGCCCACCCACTATCAACCATTGCAACGCTGCCTCAGCATGGGGGGGATTTTCTTGTATTTTTACTAGGGCTTTACTGGCTAGCGCTAATAAAAATAATTCCACATCCCCCTTGGCCTGGGCATGCAAGGCAATTTGCTCAAGACAGTTTAACCACTCTGAGGTAGCGGGGAGCATAAATCCTTTAGGTACAGGCTCACGATTAATCCAGGCACGCAAATAATGTCGCTGTTTTTCACAGTTTTTAGTATCGTGTTGATGCCAGACTTGTAGTTTATTGATATCCCCCTGTAATTGCCTCAACCCTCGACATACCTGAGGTATGGCCCACAAACTACTCCCGGGCAGGTATTTGATTATCTCCAGCTGAAGTTCTCCAGGAAAATCAATAAGTAATCGTTTTTTACGCATATCCCTCATAATAATCTGCCCCCATCAAAACGAGCTTAAAGCACCTCTATAATTTGTCATCCTGAACGAAGTGAAGGATCCGGTTTGTGCTTGATAAATAATCAGGCTCTTCGCTTAGCTCAGAATGACAAAAGTCAAAATGGTAATTTCTAGAGATGCCCTTAATACATGTTTAAGGTTGATATTGTATAAATATAGTTCTTATTTGTTATTTTTGCATATAAAAACTAGATATGTCTTGAGGAGGGGGAACAAAGTGCCAGCACTTATTTTTAGCGGCAATAAGCTTAATCTAAGCCTTACCTATGATGCATTAACTCTATACCCAAAGGTTGAAGAAGTTCGAGTTACTGGTTACAAAAGAAGCGTCGTGCTAGCAGTAACAGAATGTAATAGATTAGGTATATTCGCGGTAAATCAACCCATTCATACTCTAACAGAAGATGGAAGGAATATTAATGACTGCGCCCGAAAGCTTGCGGTCACTGTTCCTGGTTTTGACCGCACTGTACAGCGCGAGGATGATGATCATGCATTGTATCACCAAGATGGATTTCAAATAGATAATTCGCATTTTCATTTCAAGTTTCTCCGCAGATTAACTCGCGCTGAATTGGTACAAATTGTTGATATTCTTGCTAGCCACCAGTTGTTAAGCGCAGAGGAAAGAAGCGCATTCTTATCCGCCTATGATACACGCTACCAACAAGCTCGAGCTGCATTAGATAGATTGACATTGGCTCATAATCAACAAGCAGATTATCGAGCTATTATCGCTTTGATTGGTACGCAAACTGATAATGATATTTTGGCAAATCTACACGACCACCTCAATGAACCCAGATTTGCCTACCTTCATAAGCTAGCAGATGGAGAGGCCTCTAATATTTATCAAGGAACCACAAACCAACGTGATACTGTGGCGCCCTCTAGCCAAGCGTGGATGCAAATAGAAAAAGCCATTACCCTACAAATGGCGCATAATATCCAAACTGGATGCAGCCGTTTCACGCCACATGTAGGCCATGAACGTGCTACTCAATTAGCGCAAACGCATCGATTTTTTAATTTACCCCGTCGCATAAAGAGTGGGAAAGCCACCAATTCCATGTGTACCGCCTTAGACCATGGCAACGCCAGTGAGCTTGACCGCAAGCATAGAAAAGTATTCGGTTTTTGATCAAGCTCCCTCACCCTCCCCAGCAAAAAACCTCGGGGGAGGGAATTCTGTTGTTTTCATGCAAGGCGCCGGCCCTGGAGAATCCTTTTTAAAAAAGTAGAGTTTCAGGTATGATTGGCGTCACTATGGTGGCATAAGAGTATAAAATCCCAATGACTGACGAATTCCTACCCTTTTCACGCCCTGTGATCAGCCAGGAAGCCATTGCTGATGTAGTTAGCTGTTTAGAAAGTGGCTGGATTACTACTGGACCTAAAGTAGCCCAATTTACCGAAGCGTTAAAAACGTACTTGCAATCCCCTTACGCCCTGCCTCTGGCCTCAGCCACTGCAGGCTTACAACTTGCGCTCGTGGGTATGGGTATAAAATCAGGTGATGAAGTCATTACCACTCCGCTCACCTTTGCTGCCACGTTAAATACTATTGTTTTAGCCGGTGGCACCCCGGTACTTGTCGACATTGATCCCCACACATTCAATATGGACATCAATAAACTAGAAGATGCCATTACGGAAAAAACCCGTGTTATTATGCCCGTGCATTTTGCTGGATTACCGGTTGACCTTGACCCCTTGTATGACATGGCAATTACACGCCATTTACGCGTCATCGAAGATGCCGCTCATGCCATAGGCACCGAATACAAGGGTAATCGTATTGGTAGTTTTGGAGATACTCAAGTATTTAGTTTTCATCCCACTAAAAATATCACGACAGGTGAAGGTGGCTGCGTTACCACTCGCGATACTGAATTAGCCAAAACTATTAACTTACTACGCTTCCATGGCATGGATAGAGAAGCCTGGAATCGCTATGGCAAACAGGGCTGCCAAGATTATGAAATTGTCATGCCAGGATATAAATACAATATGATGGATATTCAGGCTGCACTTGGCATTCACCAACTTAACGAGCTAGATGATTTTATTTATCGTCGATGTGAACTCGCTGAACGTTACCAAGAAGCGTTATCCGATTGGCCGCAATGGACTCTACCCGCTGCACCGGCTTATGCACATCGACATGCCTGGCATATTTACACACCGTTAATTAATGAAAATATCGCTGGAATGACACGTGATGAATTCATGCAAGCCATGAAAGAAAGAAATATTGGTACTGGATTACACTATCGCGCTGTACATCTTTATCCTTACTATCGCGATAAGTTTGGCTTTTGCTCGGGCGATTTTCCTTGTGCAGAAGAAGTCGCAGAGCGTATCGTCAGTTTACCTTTATTCCCAGCTATGACCGACGCTGAGCACGATAAAGTATTGGATGTCATGTATAGCATTTTTCATTAGAGGTCTATAGAGGTCTATTGTAATGCATATTCTTATTCTCGGCGCCAATGGGTTTATTGGCAGCCATTTAAGTGAAGCTATTTTAGCAAAAAAAGATTGGCATATTACCGCCATGGACATGTACGATGACAAGTTATCTGCTTGCTTATCGCACCCGCGTTATGGTTTTCAATGTGGCGATATCACCGTACAAACTGCTTGGGTAGAACAACAAATTCAACAAGCCGATGTCATTCTACCATTGGTTGCCATTGCCACTCCTGCAACTTATGTACAAGACCCTTTACGCGTATTTGAATTAGACTTTGAAGCTAATCTAAAAATTATTCGGCATTGCGTCACCCACCAGAAGCGCATTATTTTTCCTTCAACTTCTGAAGTCTATGGCATGTGCACAGATAAGGAATTTGATGAAGAAACCAGTAATCTAGTCACAGGGCCTATTGCCAAAGAGCGTTGGATATACTCTACCTCCAAACAATTATTAGATCGGTTAATTTATGCATTTTCTGGACATCGTGGCCTTCGCTACACGTTATTTCGACCATTTAATTGGTATGGCCCACGTTTAGATAATATAGCCAACCCCAAACCCGGCGGCTCGCGCGTATTGACACAATTTCTTGGTAATATTTTACGCGGAGAAGACATTCAATTAGTCAACAGTGGCTCACAAAAGCGTTGTTTTACTTTCATTGATGATGGTATTGATGCGCTATTACGTATTATTGAAAATAAAAATGGGTGTGCAGAAAATAAAATCTATAACATCGGCAATCCACAGGAGAATGTTTCTATTCGCACCTTGGCAGAGTTATTAATCACTTTAGTCAAAAACCATTATCCAGACTTTTCTAAACAAGCAACACAAACACACCTTCTCTCTATTGATGCTAAAACTTATTATGGGGAGGGGTATCAAGATGTCGAATTACGTGTGCCTTCTATTCGCCGCGCCGAGCAGGATTTAGGTTGGCACCCTAGCGTGGATTTACAGACAGGATTACAAAAAATGGTGTGTGCTTACTCATCGCACTTTACTTGTCTATCGACTACCGAGTGATAATGCACAATACCCGTAGTAATCGTATTAATAAAGGTCGCGCCGGAAATATCCGCTTCCGCAAAATTGGCTTGCGTTAAATCAGCTTGATCCAGGTTCGCACATGAAAAATCTACACGCGTGACATTGGCTTGCTGCAATACAGCACCTATCATCGTCGCATGATTTAAACTGGCATTGGTAAGATTGGCATGGCTTAAATCTGCCCCCTCTAAGTTAGCATGATTTAAGTCTGCGCGGGATAAATTAGCTTCTATTAGTTTAGCGCTCGATAGGTTAGCATAGCTTAAATCTGCTCCGGTCAAATCCATGCCAGTTAAATCCACACCAGCTAAATTCGCATGAGATAAATTCGCATTTTTCAAGTTGATTTTATCAGCAATGAATTCAAATTTTCGCAAATCCGCCCCAGATAAATCCAATGGTT
>Ga0155554_135_pt1 | contig 14564 bp, 11 predicted proteins | sample RifCSPhighO2_12_FD_107211 | JGI IMG/M metagenome (GOLD analysis project Ga0155554, IMG submission 107211) | Gammaproteobacteria bacterium RIFCSPHIGHO2_12_FULL_41_20 | reverse complement strand
TTTAATCAACTAGATAGATCTTTCGCAGAGTTTACCCTAGAGCGAAGCGAAGGGCTCAAGATGACATAAAGTTATTTTTGTCGTGTACAGAGGCTTTGGGTAAATGATTGTTGCTATTTATTCATTAAATCCTTGTTTTTGTTGCTCGATTAAATAAGCTCGGCGTTGTAGATAGGCGCTGCGCACAAAGGCATACTTATCAATAGCCGCTTCTTCTATGATCTCGTTATATTTTAAATAATGAGCGCGCCAATCAATAACTCCTAAGGCATAAAGGCTATATTGGGCTGACAATGGGTGAATACGTGGATAGATGGAAAATAAAAAGTAGTCAATAGGCCAACCTACTGCATCACGTATCGTGCCAGGGCCAAAAAAGGGTACGACGATATAACTCGAATTTACCATACCGATACGAGCTAGGGTAAGACCGAAATCATTGTAAGATTGTTTTAAACCCATATAGGTAGCTATATCAAACAAGCCGCCAATGCCTACTGTTGTATTAATTGCCAGTCGCCAAGTGTCGCTCGCTGTTTGTTGCGGGCGTATTTGTAATACATCATTGACAATAGTGGGAAGATTTTGAATGTTGTTAAAAAAATTATGGACTCCCGTATTAAGAGGTTTGGGCATAACTTTATTGTAAAGCATGGCGACAGGTTTAAGGATAACTTGATCTAGTGCATCGTTAAAATAAAATATAGGCCGATTTAATGATTCATATGGATCTTGGGAGTTGCTAGGTGCAGTGGATTGAGCAAAAGCAGCATTTATCAAACTGTAGCATAAAAAAACAAAAGCAATCCCTTTTATAATTTGTCGTTCCATATAAAATCCTAAAGATTATAGAATAAGCGAAAGTAATTAGTGTAACGCTAGGATTATCGCATAACAATTAGATTTATAGAATTTTGTTACGTTGAGCTCGGTTGTCATCCTGAGCTCGGTTGTCATCCTGAGCTTGCGAAGGATCTCCATCCTTGTCATGATAATTAACAAGGATGGAGATCCTTCGCAAGCTCAGGATGACAACCGAGCTCAGGATAAATTCACAGCATTTACGAGATAGGCTATGCATAATAATTCACATGCCAGACCGAAACCGCTAGCTTTACTGATTTTAGATGGTTGGGGGTATCGTGAAGAAATGGCAGATAATGCCATTGCTGCAGCAAAAAAACCGTGTTGGGATTATTTATGGCAACATTATCCACATACACTTATTTCCGGCTGTGGCCATGATGTGGGGTTACCAGAGGGACAAATGGGCAACTCCGAAGTAGGCCATTTAAATATGGGCGCTGGTCGGGTAGTACATCAAGATTTAACACGTATTGATATGGCGATTCAGCAGGGTGAGTTTTTTTCTAATCCAGTATTAATGCAAACTATTCTTGCTACTAAGCAATCGCAAAACACTTTACATATTTTCGGTTTGTTATCACCAGGGGGTGTGCATAGCCAAGAGGCACATATACATGCACTGCTTACATTATGTGCCCAGCAGCAGTTGGATAAGGTAGTAGTGCACGTCTTTTTAGATGGCCGTGATACGCCGCCGCGCAGTGCTATGTCATCGATACAAGCACTGGTAGCGCATATGAAAAAATTGCATTGTGGTAAAGTTGTTTCGCTTATTGGGCGTTATTACGCGATGGATAGAGATAAGCGTTGGGAACGCATTCAAAAGGCTTATGAATTACTAGCTGCAGGCATAGCCACTTTCCATGCAGAGGACCCATTGATAGGGTTGCAGCAAGCATATGAGCGTGGTGAAAGTGATGAATTTGTGCAGGCCACCTGTATTCATGTGTTAGACCAGCCAGCTGTGTCTATGCAAGAGGGTGATACAGTCATTTTCATGAATTTTCGTGCAGATCGTGCTCGGGAGATAACTCAAGCATTTATTGATCCTTATTTTCAAGAATTTCCACGGGCAATATGGCCGAAGTTAGCTACTTTTGTAACGTTAACCGCATACGATAAGCGCTTTCCCGTTCCCGTTGTTTTCCCGCAGCAATCGCTGCAGCGTATTTTGGGCGAGTACTTGAGCACATTGAATTTACGTCAATTGCGTATTGCTGAAACTGAAAAATATGCGCATGTGACCTTTTTTTTTAATGGTGGCGTAGAAGCACCTTACCCAGGGGAAGATCGGGTTCTGATTCCTTCGCCGAAAGTTAGTACCTATGATTTGCAGCCTGAAATGAGCGCAAGAGAAGTGACTACACGTTTAGTGGCAGCGATTGAGCGTCATGAATACGATGTGATTATTTGTAACTTTGCTAATCCCGATATGGTAGGGCATACCGGTAATTTTTCTGCTACCGTAAAAGCGATAGAAACAGTGGATGCATGCTTGAGAAAAATTATCGCCGCTTTACAGGACGTAGGGGGTGAAGCAATTATTACCGCAGACCATGGTAATGCGGAGTTAATGTTTGATCAGCAAACCCATCAGCTGCATACCGCGCATACCGAAGAGTTAGTGCCTTTTGTGTATGTGGGTCGACCTGCAAAAATCATTAAAACTCATGGAATATTGTCTGACATAGCGCCTACCATGCTTTATTTACTGCATTTGGCTCAGCCTACGGAGATGACGGGGCAATCGCTGGTGGAGTTACAATAGCTTATCTTAATGTTATTTATGAGAAAATAGCACATTACCTCAAGATAACCTATCATTTACTATAATTAAACATATAAGCAAGTAAATCTCAATAATGGGATTCCTTTATGGAGACGAGAGCTAATTATATAGCAGAGAAAATTCGGCATTTTGAAGAAGGTTTCGGACATTTAGTATATGCAGATGGATTGTTGGCATGTGCGCAAATAAAGGCTAGTAAAAGTGATTATGATTTTAATCCCACGGTGTTACGGGGGCCATTAGAGTTTGCTAATTCTCCAGAAGATTTAGCGGAATTTAGAGCATATCTCTCCATTATTAAACAATCAGGTAAAAAACCGTTAAGAGAGCGATTTATTATCACTGGGCAACATTGGATTACCGGTGATATACAAATAGATGCGGATGGTAAAGTACAAGTGCTGTTTTTAGATTCTATGGGGTTGGAGTACCCAGTAACATCCATGCATATTAATACTGCAGACATAATAAATGAATTTTCAAATGTATTTCCAGATGCATCTATTTATTTTTCTAAAACACGCAGACAAGCTAGTGGGCCAGGTTGTTCTGTCTTTGCATTAGATGATGTGAGACATTTGTTTACGGTAGAAAAATATTTACCATCTCAATATACAGGATTATTTAGTTATTTGGCGGCACAAGTTGGCAGTTCTGGTAATATGGCCGAGCCGTATCGAGAACGGAAATTAGCAAATGGCGGTACTGTGCACTGTATTCCTATTCCTTTGTCTCTTATGCGCACCACTCTATCATCTAGGTTGTATACTACTTATATTCCGCAACGGTCTGCTAGCGAAACTTCTCAGGCAGTTAGTAAAAGAGGTGAGTTGCTTAGTGCGCATAGTGCGCCGAGCTATTTTCAAGAAGAACAAGGAAAGCGCATTAATAAACGTTTGCAATTTGCTTTACAAAAATTTACACAGCATACGCGAAGATTTTTAGAAATAACTTCTGCTACAGACGTTGATAGAAAAATAATGGATCATACGCTAGAAGGGTTTAGGCAAAGGATGGGGGTTCCTGTTCCTACTGTAGATGCTAAACAATGCTATTACGCTAAATTGATAGACGCTTTTCGGAGATATGAAGATAGAACGTTTAAATGGCGGTCTGAGGCTTCTATTCGCTTAGTTAGTGATGTGCAAGAAATGATGGCTGACAACGAAACAGAAGAGAAAATTCACCAAAAAATTTTAGAATATATTAAAAATGATCGCTTTCGATGCGGAGCAAAGAGTAAATTAGTGGGGTTTCTTTTTGACGCAGGAGTGCTTGCGCCAACGCTGATACAGATACAAAAGGGCGGATTCTTTAGTCAAAGAAAGTTTTCTTATAATGCCAGTACAGCGGCAATGATGGAGGAAGAGCGAAAGCCCAAGAAAAAATAGCAACACTTTAATCAATACCAAAACAACTGGTAATTTTTTCAGCATACATCGTTAAAAATGATTTTCCAAAAAAATTTGCCTCTCACCATTAAATTCTTAAATATCCACTATACTAGTAATAAAATCCTATTGCCCATCGACCTGCAGGAATCGACGACATGAAAAATACTATTATAACCTTCATTGTTAGCGTAGTTTGGATCTTCTTTCCTGTAATAAATAGTGCTGCTCCAGTAAGTTCGTTACCAACAGGTTCCTCTACCTTAACAACTTCAGCAGAGGCTAAAGATGCACAACCTGGTACTGCAGATGAAAATGATATTATGCGCTTTACTGGGACTATTGCCTTGATCAAAGATTTCTATGTGCAGTCTACTCAAGATAAACAATTATTAGAAAATGCCATTCGCGGTATGGTAAATGGTTTAGATCCTCATTCTGAATATTTAGACCAAGAATCCTATAAGACGTTGATGATGACTACCAGCGGCGAATTCGGTGGTATTGGTATAGAAGTAGCTCCTGAGTTTGGTGTGTTAAAGATTATTAGCCCTATTGATGATACACCTGCACAAAAAGTCGGTCTTAAAGCAGGAGATTACGTGGTTGCATTGGATGGGAAATTAGTGAGTGAAATGTCACTCAAGGAAGCTATAGAGAAAATGCGTGGAAAAAGTGGCACGGAAATGACGTTAACTATATTGCGTAAGGGCAATAAAAGTCCGCTGGTATTTAAATTAACGCGCGAAATGATTCATATTCAAAGTGTAAAAAGTAAGATGTTAGATAATAATGTGGGCTATGTTCGCATCACTCAGTTTCAAGAGCCTTCTGCAAAGCTTATGCAAGAGGCAATTCGTAATTTACAACGTCAAAGTAACAATCATCTGAGCGGGGTTATTTTAGATTTACGTAATAATCCAGGGGGCTTATTAGAAAGTGCGGTGGGTGTGGCGGATACATTTTTAGATAGCAATACGTTAAAGAATCGGTTTAATAATGTGATTGTCTATACCGATGGTAGATTACCCGAGGCTCAATATAAAGCCAAAGCTACAACAGGGGATATTTTAAATGGCGCCCCATTAATTGTACTGATTAATTCAGGTTCGGCGTCCGCATCGGAAATTGTTGCGGGTGCATTACAAGATTATCATCGCGCAGTTATCATAGGTGAAACGAGTTTTGGAAAGGGCTCTGTACAGACAGTGTTACCATTAGACAAAAATCATGCCATCAAACTAACCACAGCATTGTATCACACGCCATCCGGTCGCGTGATTCAAAATGTAGGGATCATTCCTGATATTGCGGTTGAAAACTTAAAAATACAGAAAAATGCCGCTAATGATGATTTAGCTATGATCGAACCATTAAAAGAATATCAATTAAAAAATCATATTGCGACGACAGATAGCAACCCATTGAATGCCACATTGCAAGCGCAAAATGATTTTGCTTTGGCGAGCGAAGATTTTCAGCTGTTTCAAGCATTAAAAATTCTTCGTACCATGCATGTGGTGGGGCAAATGCAAAATCAAAGTACGACCACAGTGGCTAAGGCTGCATCATAAGTACTCCAAGAATTCTGCTGAATAAAATGTGGCACGCACACGGATAGGTATAACGCACAAATAAAGCGCAGGAGGCTGGAAGCCGACGAGCCATTGTGCGTTATACCTATCCGTGTGCGTGCCACATTTTATTCAGCAGAATTCTTGTAAGCACACCATTACTGCATCAATCTCAATGTTAACTTGTTTAGGCAAGGCACTGACTTCTATGGTAGTGCGCGCAGGGTAGGGCGCTTGAAAATACTGCATCATCACATCGTTTACCGTAGAGAATTCAGATAAATCAGTAAGAAAAATAGTTAGCTTCACAATATCGCTTAGTTTTCCGCCAGCAGCTTCTGCAACGGCGGTTAAGTTTTTAAATACTTGCGTAGCTTGTTGCGTAATGCTTCCTGTAACGACGGTCATGGTCTGTGGGTCAAGTGGAATTTGCCCTGAGAAATATACAGTATCGCCTATACGGACGGCTTGCGAATAAGGGCCTATTGCTTGTGGCGCTAAAGCGGTATGGACGACTTGTTTTTTAGACATACGGATTCCTAATTTTTTACACCTATGCTAAGGTAATAGGCTTAGTTTTTTATTACAAGGGGGGGGTAACATGTTTGCATTAAGATGGTTGGGAAGTTGGTTTTCCGGGCCAACAGCGGCAGCAACGGGTAGTGCAACGACATCACAGGCTTCAAGTAGTGTTGCAACGCCTTTAGTGCATTTTCGTGACGTGCTTGCAAAACAAGAAAAGCAATTAGATGAATTATATGCAAGTTTTGGCACTGAATTAGCAAAGGTAAAAAAACAAAGAAGAAGTGAAAGTCCATTACCTGATGTGGCTGAAGCCATGAAAAAGCTAAAACAAGAAGTTGCACCGCATACAGCGCATATTTTGCCAAAAAACAGCTTAGAAACTTTTCTAATAGAAGCGCGAACTACATTAGAGCCGCTACATCGTGCGCTTCTCCAGTCTAGCCATGACTTACAGGAATTACTAAAAAACAACACAAGTGCCAATGCGGATGCGATACGTGCGGCTGCTGAAAAGCTCTGTAAAGACGGACAGCATGTGGCCGGGACATTAGATTATTATGTTAATAATATTCAACGTGTTATGCTATCTATTAATACCATAGAGGGCATTGCTGGAACCTTGTTAAACGTATTGCATACATTTCTACCCGTTGTTAGGGGGCCGTCAGCAGGAGATAAAGAATTGGCTGATAGAATTGCAGATACCGCTATTTCTGCGCCAGAGCAAGTTGAACAAGCATTTACTCTTAAAGTGATTACGGATTTAGAGCGAATGCTAGGCGAAGTTAAGCAAGCGCTAGAGGTAACGAATGATTTAAGTCGGAGAAGTCCTAGCCCTTTGCAGCAACAAAGTCAGTTTGCTGCTCGCTCATCTTCTCCTGCTACTACGCCTGCTGCTTTACCTCGGGTTCACTCTTCTCCAACTTTAGCCTAGGAGGTTTTGTACAAATTCCCTGTGGACCTGAGCCAACTATCTTGTCATACATTGCCTGGAGTAGGTAAACAGACGGCACAATATTTAAGCCGTCTGGGTATCTATTCTGTGCAAGATGTCTTATTTCATTTGCCTTTTCGCTATCAAGATCGTACCCGGCTTATTCCACTCTGTCAGTTAATTCCCGGAGAATATGCGGTCGTGGAGGGAGTGCTTGCCGCAGTGAGTATGCCTAAACGTGGCAAAACCAAGCTCCTGTGTGAATTATGCGATGATAGCGGACGTATTTTTATCCGATTTTTTTATCTTTCGCCATTTCAACGTAAATTGTTACGTGAGGGGATGCGGATACGCTGTTTTAGTGAAGTTCGCTATGGTTATCATGGTTTGGAAATGTTTCACCCGGATTTCCAGATAATTAAGCCAGGGAAAGAAATTCCCGTCGATGAAAGTTTGACACCGATTTATCATGCGACAGAAGGCATTAGCCAACACGTATTACGGAAAATTTCTGGGCATGCATTAGCCATGCTACATCAAGGGGGAATATTGCCGGAGCTTCTTCCTCCCACACTATTGCAAACTTTATCTTTTCCCACATTACAAGAGGCACTGCAATTTATTCATCGCCCTGCTCGTAATATAGCGATTGAGCAATTAATTACTGGACAAACTGTTTTTCATAAACGCTTGGTATTTGAAGAGTTATTGGCGCATCGTTTGGCATTGTTGCAAGCAAAGCAAACTGTACAGCAACAGAGTGCTATTCCCTTATTATCACAAGGAAACCTGGCTGCTGCACTTTTAAAGCAGTTACCTTTTGTTTTAACTTCAGCACAGCAACGTGTATTAGCTGAAATCAAGAATGACTTAAGCTTATCAAGCCCCATGTTACGTTTACTACAAGGGGATGTAGGTTCTGGTAAAACAGTGATAGCTGCATTGGCGGCATTGCAGGCGGTGGAGCAGGGGTGCCAAGTAGCAGTGATGGTGCCAACAGAAATTTTATCAGAACAACATTACCGAGTTTTTCAGCACTGGTTACAGCCATTAGGTGTGAATGTAGTAATACTTTCAGGTAACGTGAAGACTACGGCAAGGCGTGCTGTGTTACAAGAGATGGCTAGTGGGGAAGCGCAAGTTGTTGTTGGTACGCACGCATTATTTCAGCAAGAAGTAGAATTTTGCCGGTTAGCTTTGGTCATTATTGATGAGCAACATCGTTTTGGCGTGCATCAGCGCGCATTGCTGCGTGATAAGGGCGCATCACAATTGGATTGTCCACATCAATTGTTAATGACAGCCACACCTATTCCTCGCACCTTAGCCATGAGTTTGTATGCCGACTTAGATTGTTCGGCAATAGATGAATTACCTGCGGGACGTATACCGATTACGACTCTTGTTATTCCGCAATCACGGCGTGATGAAGTGATTAGCCGTATTCGTGAAGCTTGTTTAGCAGGTCGGCAAGCTTATTGGGTGTGTACGTTAATCGATGAATCTGAGGCTCTGCAATTGCAAGCAGCTGAGAAATTATTTGCGGCGTTACAGCGGATTTTACCAGAATTAACCGTGGGATTGGTGCATGGTCGCATGAAGGCAAAAGATAAAGAAGCGGTGATGCATGCATTTCAACATGGCAAGATTCACTTGTTAATTGCTACGACAGTGATTGAGGTAGGTGTAGATGTATCTAATGCTAGTTTGATGGTTATTGAGAATGCCGAGCGTTTGGGCTTATCGCAGTTACATCAGTTGCGCGGTCGGGTTGGGCGTGGCAATGTTGAGAGTTATTGTGTGTTGCTATACCAACATCCTCTGTCTGCATTTGCTCAGGAGCGTTTAGGCGTGCTACGCGAAACAACAGATGGTTTTAAAATTGCTGAACGTGATCTTGAGCTGCGCGGCCCGGGAGAGATACTAGGAACGCGACAAACGGGAGAGTTAGCATTTCGTGTTACTAATTTGCTTCGTGATAAAGATATGTTGCCAGCTGTACAACAGGCTGCTAACGTGATTATTCGCGACCATCCAGAGCTTATCTTACCTTTAATGTTGCGCTGGCTGCGCGGCGTGTTGCAATACGGACAGGTGTGACTATCGTTATATTAGAATAATGGATATATTCTTATGACAGCAGTACGTTTTTCTGGGACAGAAGGTGAAGTAGTTATTGATGTACCCGTGACGGATGCTACCCCTCTGCTTGCCCAGGCTCCACAGCAACATTGGTATCGTCGCTTAGCGAGCGGTGTTTTTAATCGTGCGGTTAAACCTGTGTATAATGGGCTATGCCATGTGGTAAAACATCCCATTGCTACAGTGACCTCAATATTCACTGCGTTACCTACGGCTATCTATGCTTTTTTAGATGCAACTCACACCAGACCCACAGATGTTAATGCGCAATGGTGGGCAAATATATCGCCTGGACAAAAGCTTTACTCCCTGTCGAATGCAGCTTCTTCTTTATTGGTCAATACCATTATCAATATTGATTTTCTAACTGCAATGTGGACAGGCCTTAAAGAAAGTTTTGCATCGTGTTGTAAGGGGGCCAAGTATTTTTTTGGTAATACCGGGTTAGTTCTGCTGAGCTTGGTTGGCTCTATTGTTACCGCTGCTCTAGCCTATGGAGCGTTTTTGTGGCTACCGCTAGGAGGTATCACGGCAGCGATACCTGCATTGCTGAGTTTTGTAATCGATTTTGCCATTGGCTATGTCACAATCAAGAATCTTGTGCATAAGATACAGAATAGTCGTAATCCAGATATTAAAGTACAGAAGGAATATGTTGATAAGTTAAAACATATTAAGGCAGAGTATTTACAGGAGATAAATGATTTTTTACAACAGAAACACATCACGGCTATTCTTGGGGAATTGCAAGCAGGGAGGATAGATGAATCTCGGAAAACCCAATTAAAAGCGGATTTGCAACAGGCTTTGCAGGACGTGTTTGAACAAAAACTTAAGCCTTTATCTGCCCTAGGAGTAAATATTTTTAGAGAAAAAACAGGGGGTGAGTGCGCAAAAGAATGGGCGGGTACATTATTTGATATAACACTTGCTACAGCACTATTTGTACCAGTGTTAGCAACGTATACTGATGTTGGATTTCGGGGGGTTGCGTTGTTAGAGCAATTTGCCGGTAGTAATGTTTTAGAAAAATCAGCTAGAGCTGCAAAAATAGCGATAGGGGCGCTACCCGCGTTGATAACAGCTATTTTTTTCCCATTGGTAGCAATGGATTTTCGCAAGACCATGTTACAGCTAGTGACTCATCTCTATCATCACCCTACGGAAATCCCTGGGGCATTGTTATTGCTAGCAGTGAATGGATTATCAACAGGCAGTATGCGTAGTATTTCTCAAGGTGTGGCAGATAACCCGGATAATGTTTTTTCAATACCCTCTTCTAACACAACATTGGGGCAACTATATATCATTTTAAATGCATTGGGGGGAGGTGTAGCAAATGCAGCGTTAACAGTTGATCCAGTATATTTGTCTGCTCCTGATCCTGCTACTAGTGAGCTAGAGAGTTTGGTCCGTTATTGGGATAACCCTGGAAAGCGTCTTATCCCGCATGCTACGGCAGAAAAACTACGTGCTTGCGGATTATTTCAGTCAGCTCCGGCTCCGAGAGCGACGCAAGTAGATGGCTATATACCTATTCCAGATGGGATGTTGGCGACTCCATAATTAGAGGGTGTTTATTGACTGCGTCAGTACCTATGTAACTCAGGAGCGTACATCCTGTACTCGGCGCTTCTTGCCTTCCGTGGCCGTGACGTCCTTCGTTTACATAGGTACTGACGCAGTCAATAAACACCCTCGATAATTCATGTATAAATTTTACTTACATAGAATAAATACCACCAAGAATAGCCGCGGCTTGTGCTCCAGTAACTTGCGGTATATTGCCAGGCTGTTTCGTGAGTGTTTGTTTAGCTAGCCAAGCAAATGCCATTGCTTCGACCCAGTCTGGGTTTATACCATGAGCTGCGGTTGACATTACCATATAACTATTCTTGGCTAGTTCACTAAGTCGGTTCATTAAAAATTCGTTATGTACTCCACCGCCACAAACTAGTATTTCTCCTTGTGCGATGTGTGGAGTGATTGCGGTTAGAATACTACGCGCAGTGAGTTCAGCGAGTGTGGTTTGTATATTTACTGGGATGGAATTCAGGGGTACGAAACGTTGTAGCCATGTTAAGTTAAAATATTCGCGTCCGGTACTTTTCGGCGGAGGTAATTGAAAATAGGGATCGGCTAATAAGCGTTGTAACAAGTCAAGTTGTAAGCAGCCTTGTGCAGCCCATTGTCCATGATGATCATGCGGTTGCTGTAAATGTTGTTCTACCCAGCAATCCATGAGCGCATTACCTGGCCCAGTATCAAAACCCATAACAGGTTGTGAGAAATCCGCGGGTAGTAGAGTGATATTAGCAATGCCACCGATATTGACAATGACACGATTTTTTTCTTTGGTGCGGAATAAGGCCTGATGAAAGGCTGGGACTAGGGGTGCGCCTTGCCCACCTAGGGCAATATCTTTGCGGCGGAAATCAGCAATAGTCGTAATCCCGGTTTCTGTGGCAATAATATTGGGATCACCGATTTGCATAGTAAAAGGTGTATCGCTATGCGGGTGATGAAAAATATTTTGGCCGTGACTACCTATGGCGCGAACTTTCTCGGGGGCAATATGATGCGTGCTAAGTAGTTGTTGTGCTGCCTGGGCAAACGCGCGCCCTATGCGGGTATCGAGGGTCCCTAATTGTTGTAAAGATACTTGAGGGGTTTCCGTGAAGGCGAGAACTTGCTGACGTAGTTCAGCAGGGTAAGGAGTGCACGACGTGGCTATCAGTTGTGGATGGGTGTAGCTAAAATCCACTAAGACAGCGTCAATGCCATCAGCACTGGTACCTGAAATAAGGCCAAGATAAAGTTCGGACATGGAGTTACCTTTTACTATTTAATTAGTATCCCCTCTCCCCCGTTGCTTTTCAATGAGGGGGTGTGACCCGTGATTAATGCCATGCTGGTAGGGCTATTCTATTCGAAGGACGTCTCGACCAGGGAGGGTAAGAAGAGCCGAGTACAGGGATGTACGTTCCTGAGAACAGAATAGCCCCACCAGCATGGCATTAATCACGGGTCACACCCAAGAGGGAGAGGGGGTATGAATACACCCAGAAAATTTTCATTCTGCTTGTAAATGATACTGTGACATAATTAACCTGAATATTGCATAAGCGTAAACTATTCGTACGCTTACATATATTGAGACTATCCCGGCAAATCGCCCAGCGATTTATAAACCAGGATCATCCGTGCATGACATTAATTAACGTTTACTCGAGAGCAGCTAATTGAGGAGTAGCACATGGTTTCTGCTGTAGAAGCCCTTAATATTATTCGCCGTGGCGCAGAAGAAATTCTAGTAGAAGAAGAATTAATAGAAAAATTAAAAACTGGTAAACCTTTGCGAATTAAAGCGGGATTTGATCCTACCGCACCGGATTTGCACTTAGGTCATACAGTATTACTCAATAAACTACGCCATTTCCAAGACTTAGGTCATGAAATTCTGTTTTTGATTGGTGATTTTACTGGCATGATTGGGGATCCTAGTGGCAAGAATGAAACTCGTCCGCCTTTAACGCGTGAGCAAGTGGCAGAAAATGCCCTGACATATCAGGAACAAGTATTTAAGATTCTAGACCCACAGAAAACGCAGATTCTTTTTAACTCACAGTGGATGGGAAAGTTATCCGCTGCGGATTTAATTAAATTAGCAGCTACACATACAGTTGCAAGAATGCTAGAGCGCGATGATTTTCATAAGCGTTATGTCTCAGGGCAGGCTATTGCGATTCATGAGTTTCTCTATCCCTTGCTGCAGGGATATGATTCTGTTGCTATGGATGCAGATATTGAATTAGGTGGTACAGATCAAAAATTTAATTTATTGATGGGCCGCGAATTACAAAAACACTTCGGTAAAAAACCGCAATGCATTATTACACTACCTTTATTACCAGGATTAGATGGTATAAAAAAAATGTCTAAATCATTAGGTAATTATATTGGAATTAGTGAGCCGCCCAATACTATTTTTGGCAAAATCATGTCCATTTCAGATGAAACCATGTGGTTGTATTTTCATTTGATTAGTCTTCGTCCCTTATCCGAGATTCAACAATGGCGTAACGATGTGGCAAATGGGTTAAATCCACGTGATATTAAGTTTCGTTTGGCGCAAGAAATTGTCGCGCGTTTTTATGATGAATCAGCAGCGAAAGCTGCACAAGAACACTTTGTGGCACAATTTCAGCAGGGGAAAATACCTGATGACATTGCAGAAGTGAAAATCCGTGTTGGAGAGGGTATGGCTATTGCGCAAGTGATAAAAGCGGCAGGGTTAACACCCAGCACTTCGGAAGCTATGCGCATGCTTCAGCAAGGTGCAGTACGTCTAGATGGAAAAAAAGTGCAGGATAAGAATTTGCTTATGACTAATGGGGCTACGGTTATTCTTCAGGTTGGTAAGCGGCGGTTTGCAAAGGTAACGCTTATATAGCAGGAGTTTCGCACTTTATCAGGAGTTCCCGTTAACACTGTCATCCTGAGCGTTAGCGAAGGATCTTCTTAATAAACAGCGAGGATTTATTAAGAAGATCCTTCGCTAACGCTCAGGATGACAGTGTTAACGGGAACTCCTGATAAAGTGCGAAACTCCTGGAAGATATTCGTGAGGTTGCTTAGCGATAAGATTTTCTGCCAACAGACTGGTTTAAATGGGCAACAGCTTTATCAGCTAATCGAGTAAACTCATCGAGTTTTTGCTCTTGATATGTATCTAGTAAATCACCAATTCGATCTATGTTTCCCTCTGTTTTCTGATGGTTGTGAAACTCCGGAATAATTATTTTAAATGGGGCAAGGAGTTCACTAAAAAAAATGACTGCTTTGGGGTTGGCTTTTAGTATTTCCTGAACAGAAGGTTGTGCTTGAAACATAGATGCAGATTTCGTATCCGTAGCGCGGGTGAAATTTTCAGCTGTAACAGCATTTTCAAATTGTGCAATTTCTATGGGGGTTAATGCATTTTCTAGTATAGGCCTGCATTGGCTCATAAAGTCTTCTAGACAATAATCTCCCACAAATTGTTGCATGTTTTTATCTGCAGGGGATTTTATAAATAACTTGAAGAATTCTTTGTTTTCTTCTATAAACCTTACCAGATCATCTATTGTATATGACATGAGTATACTTCCTCTGTTTTTTCTTTATATTGCTAAGTATAGATGATACCTATAGATAGCAATATACGGCGATCCGAGTTCGGAGTTTAAATAATTTTCTACGCTAGCAGTTGACAAAGGATAGGCATCGAGTAGAATGCCTGATTCTTAGGTTTTGCTCTTTAACAAGCTGGAAGATAGTGAGCGATGAACGAGCGCACTTTT
>Ga0155554_134_pt1 | contig 14591 bp, 16 predicted proteins | sample RifCSPhighO2_12_FD_107211 | JGI IMG/M metagenome (GOLD analysis project Ga0155554, IMG submission 107211) | Gammaproteobacteria bacterium RIFCSPHIGHO2_12_FULL_41_20 | reverse complement strand
AGGATCTTCTTAATAAACACCGAGGATTTATTAAGAAGATCCTTCGCTAACGCTCAGGATGACAGTGTTAGCGGGAACCGCTGTATAACCATTTACTTTCTACACTGCTTGCGCCACTATATTATGTAAGGATATATAAGGGATTTTTCCATAAAGGACAAACCATGGGTATGTGGGCTTATAACAAGTTACGTCACCAGTTAATTAACTGGTTAATCCACGAACCCCCTCCAGAAGAAATCCCACCTTGCGATTTCAATCGTCTTAAACATGAAATTCGTCCGGGTGACGTTTTACTCATCGAAGGTCGTAGTCGTGTTAGCCATATTATTCGCTCCATCACACAAAGTCCGTGGACTCATGCCGCACTGTATATTGGTCGCATTAGTGATATTGAAAGCGAAGAATTAGCTAATCTGGTGCGACAACATTGTGATGAGAAAGAAAATGTCCGCCTTATTGCAGAGGGTTTAATGGATAAAGGTACAGTAATTGTCCCCTTAAGCACCTATCGCCATCACCACATTCGTATTTGTAGACCCATTGGTATTGCCCCCGATGACGTGGATGAAGTTATTCGCTATGCAGTACATTCTGTTGGCATTGCATATAATGTACGACAACTTATCGATCTTGCACGCTTCCTACTCCCTTGGTCGCTGTTACCGCGACGTTGGGGATCCAGTTTATTTCGCACTCCAACCGGTGAGCCAGAAAGTGGCATATGCTCCTCTCTTATTGCCGAAGCCTTTTCATCTATCCGCTTTCCCGTATTACCATTCGTGAAACCTGCGGAAGAAACCGGTGTGGAATTAATTCCACGTAATCCTTATTTATTTACTCCCAAAGACTTTGACTATTCACCTTACTTTGAAATCATCAAATATCCTTTATTTAACCCGGAAGAGCCCCTACCTTATTATCGTCGTTTACCGTGGAATAAAACTGGACTCATGCACCATGACCATGGAATGATTAGCGACCGCAGTAAGAAAAAGAAACATATCAAACAAGAGCCTCCTGCCGACGATACCGATAATCCAGAGATTTCATTTTAAATGCATTACAAGGAAAAACATGACAGAAATTACTTATAACACCAACCAACCGACTACGCTGACTTTTAAGAGCACCTCTAGAAATTACCATTTCGACTTTTGTCATTCTGAGTAAAGCGAAGAATCTGATTATTTATCAAGCACAAACCAGATCCTTCACGGAGTTTACCCTAGAGCGAAGCGAAGGGTTCAGGATGACAAATTATAGAAGTGCCCTTAAGACAGGAGTATTAATATTTTATTCTTTTACACGGTCTATCTCTGCCCTGTTCTTCAATAGCAACAACGTTATAAAAATAATCACGATCTCTTCGCATAAAAGTATCCATTGTTTTAACCCCATATAACATTCCTTTCTTAATCAATTCCACTGTATTTTTCATCCCATTAATCATTTCAGCTACCAATTCATGGCGTGAAAAAGCATCAAACCGATTAGGATCATCGAAAATAGCAGGGAGAAATCCATGACGCATCAAAAGATGATTAGCCAAAAGCATACAAAAAGTGCGGCAATTCGCATCTAGAAAAGGATGAAGCTGCTCACATGACTGAATAAAAGTAGCAATCACATGTAATTTTTCAAGCGATGTTTTCGCTTGATTGATACCTTGTTGATAGTCATTTATTAATTTTTTCATTTCTACAGCAAGAATAGAAAAGGTATCAATAGGTTGATCACTGGCTAAACGAAATTCAATACCATCCCTGATAAAACGATTTTTAATCATGGTTGAGTAAATGACTGTAGCAACTTCACGATTATTTTTTGTCTCTCCTAATAATTTTAATAACGGAGCAAGACGAGCTTTAGCTAATGCTAATCTAGATTTGAAAACCTCTTTAGGAATAAAGACTTCTATACTTCGCCATAGAGCGTTGACAATATCCATGTTAGTCATTCCACTCTGAACCGCCTCCATACCGTTGCGCAAAAATGTAAGCAATGAATCATCAACAACAATCGAAATACCAACGATATTCATCGTGATTGTAGTTAATAAGCTATTACGCTCAAAATACTCGTAGAGCCCATCCTCGGAAACATTGGGTTGATTTTTCCAAATCCCTAGCCTAAAAAAAACACCGCGTTCATTATCCCGAAAAGACCCTGTTATCGCGCGATCGTCTTGGGAATAATTAGTATTATCTACACCACTTGTTGCTAGCGCATGCAACCGAAAAATGTAATGAATATCTATATTTACTGAAAAATCGAATAGAGTCTGATAGGCCCTATATAAAGCAGGTAAATAACCAGGCTCTCTATATTCAAATGCAGCCCAACTACCATTAGCTTGTTGAACGCCATCTACAAAAAAACGCCATACTTCTTCACTAGGAATAATAAGTCGCAATAGGTTTGGATCATTATTAGCTATCTTCCTATAAAAATCTAAAATAGAGTCTATCTCCTCTACCAATGAAGTTGGGTAAGGAACAGGCGACAAATGATGGCTTCTTAAAAACATAAAACAATCACATTAAATGTCTTCATAAACGGTATCACTATGAATCTCCTCAACCTCACACTTCACCAATATCTTCATGCCAGATTTCTGGGTACTGTTTGATATATTGACGCAATATGTCTATTAAGCTTATTTTTGCTTCTTGAATCGCAACCTCTAACAATTTTTGATAGTCTAACATCGTAACCATCATACCTCCTGTATTCTATCTTTCTGACTAACACTCATAGAAATAAACACCCCAAAAATCACTAATGCTCCGCCAAAAAGTTGTAATCCATTCAGAGGTGTCCCAGTAATAATAGACACCAGCACGGTAAACACAGGGACAAGATTAAAGAATAACGAGGTACGACTCGGTCCTAGTTGTTCTATACTGTAATTCCAAAACAAATAAGCAAATGCAGAACCACCAATAGCCATATACACTATCAGTGCATAAATATACCATGGTTGATGTAATGCTGATGCATAGCCATGTGGCTCAAAACCCGCTGCCAATACGAGCAATGCGGCACCTAATAACATGGTACTGGTAGTGGTTAGTAATGCAGAACTATACTTCACATAACGGCGATTTAACACGCCATAAGATGCCCAACAAAAATTAGCCGCAAAAATAATGCCATCTCCTATGTTTATGCGAAAATGACTAAGCGCATCCCATGAACCATGGGTAATAACAATAATCACACCCAGTAAACTGATTAACATACCAATGCGATGATGCAAATGAATCGGCTCTTTTAAAACAAGTACGGCTAATAGTGTGGTTATCAATGGATTCGTTGCCATAATAAGCGCACCATTAATAGGCGATGTGTATTTTAATCCCAATAAAAATAAGCCATTGAACCCTGCTACGCCTATGACACCTAATAAAATAAATATAACCATATTGTTTTTGAATGCACCTGGTAATAACTTTAAATGCGGGAGATTAATTGCTAGTAATACCAATGCGGCGAGCACATAGCGCATGGCCGATGCAGTCAGAGGCATAATATGGCTAACTACCAGCTTCCCCGCATTAAAATTTGTCCCCCAAAAAAAAGTGGTAATAATAACCATTACTACGGCAAGCAAGGATTTGGACATATGCCTCTCGTGTTCGTCAATATTAAAAGTGTAGACGAAAGCAACTATTAATAAAGTGCAAAACTCCTGTCTATTTTATTGTATCATGATTGCATATTAACACCGTAAAGGAAGACATATGACTAAATTCTCCGCCCTAATATTAGCGTTCACACTATTCATAACACCATCAGTGTGGGCGATATTTTGTCCGACAAATTTTAATCAAATTAATCCTGGTGACAATTTAGATACAGTAAAACAACTTTGCGGTAAACCTGATGCAGAAAAAACTTATATCGCCCAACAAAGTCAACCTCAAGAATGGAGTTATTTCTTGCAACTCGCGCCCCCCTTGCAAGGCACGGTTAAAATGACCGTTGCTTTTGTAGAAAACAAAGCTATCAGCATTAATGTCAACGGTGTGGGCGTAAGCTCAACCCAAGCTTGTGGCAATACGATACAAATGGGCAGTACCACCGAGACAGTGAAAGCTGTATGCGGCAAACCTATTCTAGTTAATGAAACCGCAGCCTCTTCCACGGATCAACAAAATGCAGCGAATACAATGACAGAAATTACTTATAATACGAATCCGCCAGTAACTTTAAAATTTAAAGCTGGGCAATTAGTACAATAACTCATGCTAAAGATGCTCTCAGGATGACAGTGCTAAACGACTATTTGTAAAAATGGCCAAAGTCCAGATTAGGGTTTGTTTATTTTTTTTCATTCACCACTTGAAATACACTGACTGGATGGTGAATGCCTTTTAACTGCACGGGTTCCTGTTCTGCTAAAACAAAATAATCCTTAACATATTGCGCTGTATCATGGCTGATAAGAACACCACCAGCCGGACACGCATGTTCTAAGCGTGATGCAACATTGACAGGAGTACCAATAATTGTATATTCCAAGCGTATATCTGATCCAAAATTTCCTACTGTTACATATCCAGTATTAATACCAATACGCATCTTTAATGTGGAAGCAAGTTTCCATGATTTATTTAACTCTATTAACTTCTCTTGCATTTCTAATGCCATTTTAATGCAATTCACCGCATCTTGCTGCACTCCGTTAGAAGTTGGTGCCCCAAAAAACACCATTACCGCATCGCCAATAAATTTATCTAAAGTGCCAGAATATTTATAAACAATATTTGACATATGAGTGAAATAATCTCTCAGGATGGCCGTAACTTCTTCCGCTTCCATAGAGTCACTTAAATCAGTAAATCCCGCCAAGTCAGAAAAAAAGATGGTGACTTTTTTACGATCGTAAGCCATTGTCACTCTTGTATCGCCTTCTATTAGCTTCTCCACTATTTGCGTAGGAAAATACTTTTTCAAGTTATTCATTTGCTCTACTTTGGTTTTTAATTGATATTGCTCCGTAATGTCTTTGATCAAGTAAATCACCCGCCTAATCATACCTCCACTCTCAACAGCAGAAGATACTGCCACCATCAAGCGGCATTCTGCACCATCTTTTCTAATGCGAGTGATTTCATAGTTAGCTATTTTTTCGCCATGATGGTTGAGTTTATCGTTACCAGGAAACCAAAGAGTAATATTTGAACCTAATAACTCCCTCTCCGTCGCCTCAAAAATTCTCACGGCAGCTGAATTCACTTGTAGAATTTCATTATCATCATCTGTCACAACCAATCCATCCGCAACACTTTCCAGTAAAAAACGAATGTAATGCTCCCCCTCCATTAACTCCCGTATTTTTTTCGCAATGTTTTCCGCCATTAGATTAAATGAGCTTGCCAGATCACCCAGCTCATCATTGCTTACTATTTCCACCCTTGCATCATAATCTCCCTGGGCGATTCTCTTAGCTAATCTAGAGATATAAATAATAGGTTGAGAAATACGTGCAGAAAAATAAATAGAAACAGCGATAGAAAACACCATTAAAGAAAATGAAAAAATAATAAACTGCAGAATTAAACCCCACAGTGCTGCTGCTTGCTTGGCTCGCTGTTTTGCAACAAATTGATCCACCTCATCAATATAAATACCCGCGCCAACAAACCATGGGGTGTTTTTAATTAAAGTAACATAACTCAGTTTTTTGTATACATTTTTATTATCAGATGGTTTAGTCCATTCATAAGTTACAAACCCGGTTCCATTTTTTGCTGCTGCAATGATTTCTTGTATTACGAATACGCCGGTAGGGCCACGCAAATCAATAAGATTTTTTCCCTCCAATGCAGGGTCTGCACCATGCGCTATCACGGTTCCCTTTAAGTTAAAAACAAAAAAATATCCATCCTGTTTATCATAGGAAGCATGGTGAATAATATAACGCACGTTTTTTTCGATAGACGAAGATACTTTTTTGTTTTTAACTGACTGAGTATAGCTATCAATCAAAGAAGCGATAGACTCCACATGAAACTTTAACTGCTGTTTGTAATTTTTTAAAATAGCATTCTTAAATGTTTCATTAAAATCTCGATATTGATCCATCATAAAATTAATAGCTATTATCGCTATCAATAACGTACTAAACATGACTAAAACAAGTACCATGTTTCGCAGTTTAGTCCGTATACTCTTACAAGGATGCTGCCGCCTTCCCTTCATATGCATCTATGAGTCCATTCATTTTAACTATTATGTTTTATCAGGAGTTCCCGCTGAAGACGGTGAGCTGATCCTTCGCTAACGCTCAGGATGACACAATGTGGCAATTAAACTATCCAATTGTCATCCTGAGCGTTAGCGAAGGATCAGCTCACCGTCTTCAGCGGGAACTCCTAATGTTTTATTATCCATCCTAGAAACCGCGAATCAACCACTGTTTCTAGGATTATAGCACTGGATCTTCGTTAGCTTCACGCCTCATGAGTGATATGTCGAATAAAATCTACTTCCTGATTCGAATAAGGCGCACCATTACCATGAAAAATATCATGCGCCCATACAATAGGTTCGCGATCTATATAAGGAACAGCCCAAGAATCCCAGGGCAAGTATGTCTGCATTCTGCCTCTTACGAATCCCCAGTTAATTGCGCCAATATGATACTGTTTGAAAAGTGGCATGATAAACTGAAAAGTACTCGCATTAGTACGGTACATATACTCGGTACAAATAATAGGGCGATGATAACGTAATAAAGATTGGATACGCGCATAGACAATACCAACACTATCATAAGAGTGAAAGGAAATAATGTCAGAATTTTCTAATTGAATCTTTGCTATTGCACTCAATTGTTGTGGGAATGTCCAATCACCCATCCACACCCCACTGGTTAATGGCTGCGTTGCACCCGCCTCGCGCACCCATCTAAATACCTGCGGCAATAATGCCTCTACTAATGCCTTTTTATTAGCAGGTTCTAGTTTTCCATAACTACTATAATTAGTATTATCAGGCTCGTTCCATATATCCCACGCTAAAATACGCGTATCTTTAGCAAAAGCACCGACTAACCCTTTTACATAGGCTTCTAAACGTGGATATTGTGTAGGATCTTTAAGAGCGGCAGCACCAGGACTCTGCACCCAACGTGAATTATGTATACCCGGCTGTGGCTCTGCTTGTTTTCCTAAGTGTGGATTAGGATCCCAACAAGAATCAAATAAAACAAATATGGGTTTGATATGATATCGTTGCGCAATACTAAGAAATGCATCGATGCGACGGATAAATCCACTTGCATCTTGCTGCCATAATAAATCATGCAAGAAAACACGCATGGTATTAAAGCCTAGCGATTCTGCTAAACGCAACTCTCCCTCAATGCGTAATGGATCAAAGGTTTGGTCTTGCCACATCTCTAGCTGATTACTAGCGGAAGCAGGCAGATAATTGCTGCCCACTAACCAAGGTTGTGTTGCATACCAATCCTTTGCTGCTTGTTCAGACCAACGTGCTGTAGATTGAGCATAACCAATAATAGATAAAGATAATCCCAAGATAATAAATAAAGATAAAAATAAACGTTTCACAGTGTTCTCCTTAGATGTTACACAAATACCTTCTTGAAATACTGCATCAATTCAGGCTGATGCCTTAATTCCCCTCTAAAACTAATATATTTATCTGGGCGAAGCAAATAAAACATAGAACTCACCACGTGGTAACGTTGATGAGCAATGGCATTAGTATCTAGCCAGGTATCTCCCTGCCATGTTGCAGCCAAACCTGCATCAGGTGTAACTAAAATCAACCTTACAACGTGTAAATATTTCTCACAGAGAATACTTTGTAATTCAGCTAACCGCTCAGATAATCCCAACTCAGGTTGTTGGCCAGAAAACACCAGCAAACAAAATTCTCGGCCTCGCACCTTGTCAAACAACCGCTGCCCGTCTATAACCACATCAATCATCCGCATGCCCGCCGCAGGACCCGGTTGATGACCACAGCAATCGTGTACCCACGTACTATAGCAATAATTCACGGCTAATTGTGAGAACAACATCGTCAATTTCTTGCGATTCTTTTCTGACTTCATCACCAGCTGCATAATAAAATTACGCAACTTTTGTAACCATTTGTTTTTTAGCGTAATCATGTGGGTTGTAACGGTAGTATTACGTAGCAGTGCTTTTGCGACCCGATGACGCTCCTCATGGTAACTATCAAGCAATACCCGCGCAGCATATCCTTGAATAACCAATGCTAGTTTCCAAGTTAGATTATAAGCATCTTGAATACCGGTATTCATCCCCTGTCCACCTGCAGGTGAATGCAAATGTGCAGCATCACCTAGAAAAAAAATCCGCTCCCTAGAATATTGTGTAATAAGACGTTCGTGAATCCAAAACCCTGATGTCCATAAAGACTTTTCTATTTGTAATGGTATAGGACAACGCGCAGCCAAAATCCGTTTTATTTGTGCATCAGTAACTACTTTAGCCGCATGCAATTCGGCATCACCAGTAACTTCAGCAATAATACGCATATTTTCTTTATTATATCGTGCTAGTATTAATGGACCATCCTCGGATAAGAATAATTCCAAGTCTTGTTGTGCAATCAGCGTCGAACAGTACACATCAGCCACAATAAAATGCTGGGTTAATTCTTTCCCCTGAAAAGCCAATTGCAGTTTATCGCGCACAAAACTATGCCCACCATCACACGCCAATAACCAATCAGTAGTTACTGTTTCTGTTTTTCCGTCTTTATGACGTAGCGTTACTAACACGCTGTCTTTTTGTTCTTGCAGTTCGCTTAATTCCACTTCTGTTTCTATTGGAATCCGTTGTGCATGTAAATACGTATGCATCATTTGTTCGGTCTGGCTTTGCGCTAACCCTAATGAAAACTGATAGACACCTTCTAATAAGTTTAAATTCACCGTCGCTATTTTTTTATTATTAGCAAAAACAGTAAACTCACGAATGGGATTACCATTTTGCAATGCTTGTGAAAGCAACCCCAAATCATCCCACACCTCTAAAGTGCGCGATTGAATGACAATAGCATTCGATGTGGTAACAGGTTTAATTTGCTTATCAATAATGCGAAATGGAATACCATAACGCTGCAAGCCTATGGCTGCAGTCAAACCCGTAGGGCCAGCACCTACGATTAATACGGGAAGATGATTAGACATAAAAGCCTCCTGCTATATATTATACTTAAGGCTTGCCCTGCAGCATTGTCACCGTAAACACCAACGGCGTTGCTGCATTATCTTTCTCCCATGGACGCATGTAAATAAAGCGCAATGTTGTTTGCTGTGGCACAATAAATCCAGCTGGTTTTACTTTAAACGTCCAAACCTCATAACCTGGAGCACCCATTATTTTTCTATTCTGCGGAGCTTGATATATATGTCTCACCGCTTGTAATAAGCTAGAATTATAATCCTGCAAAAACCACGAATACCCTGTGGTTGCATTAGATATTAATTTAATCTGAAACTGCGGATGAGCAGAAAGAACAGTAATGTTAGTATTTTGTTCTGTATATATTGGTAAAGAAGTTTGTTTAGCGTAGATGGATACAGACGTGAAACAAAGTAACGCAATGAGCAATACAATAATATTTCGCATAGTTTACCTTCTGTGTTATTAAAAACTCCTGTTAAGCCCTCCTCACGGAAAGCAAATTCAACAAATATGCCCGCACCTCATCTGCCACTATCGCTTCCACTGGCACATACCAAAACCGTGCATCTGCAAATCTAGCGCACTTAACTGCATCCTTTTCCGTCATCACAATAGGCAAGCTATCTGTAAAATTCAAGTCCGCTGCTTGATACAAATAATGGTCAGGAAAAATATGCTCTATAATAGTAAACCCCTGCTTACGCAAATACGCAAAAAATCGTCCCGGGTTACCAATCGCCGCGACTGCATGTATCGTTGTTCCAGGCAACGGCGACATCCCCGCTGAGATCCCCTCTTGCACTGCCGCCCATGGATAAGATTGCAATAACATATCTGCCGAGCCATTCACTATCACTTTATCCACTCTCTGTAATCGGGACAACGGTTCTCGCAATGGCCCCGCGGGTAATAACCATCCATTACCAAACCGCCGCTCACCATCGACTATCGCCACTTCAATATCACGACCTAAAGCATAGTGCTGCAATCCATCATCGCTAATCACTACATCGCAGCTAGTAGAATCAGCAAGCAAAGCACGCACGGCAGCCACCCGATCCTTGCACACCACTAACGGACAGCCCGTATGCCGCACCAACAACAGCGCCTCATCTCCTACTACTGCCACTTCATCTTGTGCATACACCTTACGTGGCCGAGTATGCACATGCCCACCTATGCCATGACTCACGATGCCTGGCTGCCAACCCTGCGCACGCAACAACTTCGCCAACCAAATTACAAACGGTGTTTTGCCTGTACCCCCTACGCTAATATTACCCACTACAATGACGGGTACTGAGAAGCGATAGGTTGTTTTTATACCGCATCGATAAAGACAATGCCGTATACCTACACCACAGAGAAATAGCCATGACAAGGGTAAAAGCAGCAGAGACAAAATATGAAAATGTGGACGATACCAACAGCGCTCAAGAAGAGACGGCATCCGACTCTCTCTCCACGGGCAAATCCTTAAATTGCATACGGTAGAGCCGTGCATAGTGCTGATTCAACGCTAGTAATTCAGCATGATTGCCAATTTCAACTACTCTGCCCTGATCCATCACAATAATACTGGTAGCATGCTCTACCGTAGATAACCGATGTGCAATCACTAAAGTAGTACGACTCTTCATTAGCCCATCCAGTGCATCCTGGATATGGCGCTCTGACTCTGTATCTAATGAAGAGGTAGCCTCATCTAAAATTAAAATAGGCGCATCCTTGAGAATAGCTCGCGCAATAGCAATACGCTGACGTTGCCCTCCCGACAATAACACACCGTTTTCACCAACAAACGTATCAAATCCTTGTGGTAATTGTTCAATAAACTCTAGCGCATGAGCGGCACGTGCTGCTTCATAAATTTGCTGTTGCGAGGCTTTTTCAAAACTACCGTAAGCGATATTATTCGCCACCGTATCATGAAACAATGTTATATGCTGTGAAACCGCAGCAAACTGCCGACGCAAATCAGCCAGCCGATACTCGCATAAAGGTTTATCATCTAAATAAATTTGCCCGGTGTAATCTTCATAAAAACGTGGTAACAAACTAACAATGGTTGACTTCCCACTACCGGAACGCCCTACCAAAGCAATAATATCGCCAGGTTGCACAGAGAAAGAGACATCGTGTAACACTGGTTTATCTACATGGTAAGAAAAATTCACATGGTCAAAGCAAATATGGCCACGCGCACGTTGCAAAACACCATGCCCTAAATCTGATTCCTGCGGTTCATCCAACACTTCAAATACACTTTGCGCACCTGCTAAGCCACGATAAAGTTTGTTTTGCATAGTGGTTAAATCTTTCATGGGTTTTAACAATGCCAACATCGCACCCACTATCGCCACAAAACCTCCCGCTGTTAACACAGAGCCGGCAATATCTAGCGTAGCAATATATAATGTCACTGATAATGCAGCAGCAGCAATCAATTGCACCGCAGACACACTGATCGCTCTCGCTGCCACCACTTTCATTTCCTGTTGACGATTAAACCGCGCCAACCGATTAAATTTATCTATTTCATAATCTTGGCCCGCAAAGGCGCGCACCACTTTATATCCCTCAATATTTTCTTCAGCATTATGACTTAATTCTGCAACAGAATCCTGAATGCGCAAACTTAAACGCCGCACACGCAAACTAGTGATACGCATAACAATAGTAATCAAAGGAATAATAATGAAATATAGTAGACTTAACTTCCAACTAATTGAAAACATTACTACTAGCAAACCAATAATCAGGAAAGATGACTGCACCGCCGTAGTCAACACATCTGCACTAGCATGTGCTACTTGCTCCACGCTGTATAAAAGAACGGATAATACATGACCACTGGTGTGATGATCATAATAACGCGCTGGCAGGCGTTGCAATTTGGCAAATAAATCCTGCCGCAGCGCCATAATGACGCTACGCGAAGCAGAGGCAATATGATAATTTGAGAAAAAACTAGCCACACCGCGCAGCATAAAAACGAGTACGACTAGCCAAGGTGCCCAGCTGAGAAAGTGAGCATCTTTTTGAACTAAGCCTTTGTTTAATAATGGTTTTAAAAAGTAAATAAACCAAGCATCAATGCCAGAATAAATCATGCTGGCCATAACAGCAATCAACAATGCTAACCAATGCCGCCGTATGTATACAAAAAGACGCGCATAAACTTGCATAGCATTGGTTAATTGCCGTGTTTGGGCCATAAATATTAATAACAATGTTAAACTTAGAGGGGCTTATACTACCACGGAAACAAAGATAAGTGCTAACTTACCTCATCAAACCTTAAGCCTGGCTCAGGTACAATGTTTTAATTATTCACAAAACAAGAGTGGGCTTATATGGCGTATGCAAGATTCTTTCCAAATATACCTCTACCTAACGGTGAGGTTGGCAGTGGGCTAGAGTATAGACGTCTAGTACAGCTCGCAATACATCAACTGGAAAAGCGAGTACAAGCAGAGAAAGAGAAAAAAGCAGCGCACCTCCACGTTTCTCAATCTGCATCGAAAACACCTTATCCTCCTGGGGCAGAAATAGAAATGCAACTTATGGGAAGATATAAGCGCTAACTAAGCGCTCTAGGTCCCCATAACACCCTAACCCTCTCCCGCTTGCAGGAGGGGGTTAGGGTGAGGGTCGCTAGGGTAAGTTACGTAGAAAAGGGTTATAATCTTAAATAGCATATAATCTATATATTATCTTCAAGGAGAATAAAACACATGGACGCCTACCCTGCTTTAATCGTTGCCGGCATTATTTTTGGATTAGTTGCACTAATGCACTTATTACGGTTAACTTATAAATGGGAAGTTATTATAGCAGGCAAAACCATACCTCTATGGGCTAGCACTGCCGGCCTAATTGTTTCATTACTACTTTGCATCTGGATGTTCACAGCTAGTCTAGGTTCACTGTAATTACACGAAAAGAAATCAGCGGTTCCGCTAACTTGATAAAACATCACACATTGGCGCTTTAAGCGCCTTTCTTTCGTAAACTTTTTTGGTATTGTGAGTGAGTTTTCGAGTATAGCCGTATGCGGAGAGTAAGAATTCTGTCGCTGCCTAATTCGACCGATTCAGTGCATAAGGAGCACCTCTAGAAATTACCATTTTGACTTTCGTCATTCTGAGCGAAGCGAAGAATCTGATTATTTATCAAGCACAAACCAGATCCTTCCACTTCGTTCAGGATGACAAATTCTAGAGGTACTGATCTTCCCCTGGTTTCGTAGACGATGACTTAAGTATCCATAAGCATTGCTTAATTTAGACACCGAATTTTTTTGATATAATAGTGCGATTATTTAACATAATAAACGATGGGGTGCAGAATGGCTACGAACAGACCAACGTCATTAGGTGATCTAGAGGTTCTACCGATAGAGATAAGAGAAGAAATATACTCCCGCTGTCCGCAAGCAGCACTGGGTTTGTTTGCACGAGCATCACGCGGAGCTGAAGAAGCGAGTGCTTTCATCCGGTTACTCGCTGCCACGGTGAATGCAGAACCTGAATCTTATCAACAAGCAGACGCAACGCGATTAGCAGCGATAGCTATTTTGAAAAGACATCCTGAGTTATTGTTTATAGCAGGGACAGTAACAGACCATTTTGGTCGAAAGATAGAAGCGACTCCTTATTGACTTTTCCTGGGTGCAGGCGACACCTGGGCATTAAAGCAAGTACACGCATCCATCATACCGCACATACAAGATGGGGAAGCTTTAGCTGAAGCCCAATTTAAAGCCCAGTTCCCCCATTGTCCATGGCCGTCCACTCCGGATATGAATGAAGAAGCGCTCTATGACGATAGGAATAGAAAACAGATCGCTGAGGTGATTGCCCAATTAAAAGTGATTGTTGAGAAGATAACAGCCGACCCCTGCACCGGTGCTCAAGCCACGCTGGATGAGACAAGAAAAGCCGTTGCGGACCTATGCCAACTCTTTGCCCCCAAGGAAGGAGAAGTTATTCAAACAGGATTGCATTTTCCATTAGGTATTATGAAGGAGATATACAAGGAGATATACAAAGTATACGATGCTCAATTCCAGCCATGGAGTGGCAATCAGTTATCTTTCTTTTCCCGTGCAGTCATAGGAGCAGCGGAAGCCGCCTTAACCGCGGTGGATGGCCAGTGTTGCAAGAATGGGTTAAGCAATCTCGATATGGAGAAAGGCCCTGATCGGCGGGATGGTTTATTTTGCCCGCGGCCGCAGGGCATTCCGCTAGCATTGGCGCCCCTAACTGACAAGCTTGGCCGCACGATGTTCGTAGACGCGTATAATGGATATTCTTGCGTTTTATCTTCTCGGCCGGGTACTTTTGATTGGTATAATAAAAATGGCGCGGTGGCGCGGCATCCGTTGTGTGG
>Ga0155554_132_pt1 | contig 15338 bp, 11 predicted proteins | sample RifCSPhighO2_12_FD_107211 | JGI IMG/M metagenome (GOLD analysis project Ga0155554, IMG submission 107211) | Gammaproteobacteria bacterium RIFCSPHIGHO2_12_FULL_41_20 | reverse complement strand
GATCGACATGCCCTATCGTCCCCACATTTAAGTGCGGCTTCGTCCGCTCAAATACTTGCTTGGCCATGTTTAATTTCCTCTTTTCTTAAAATTCAAGTTACTTAGTACTTTTACTAACAATCTGTTCTGCAATGTTGGTAGGTACTTCACAATATTTTACAAACTCCATGGTGTAAGTAGCACGACCCTGAGACATAGAGCGAAGATCTGTTGCATAACCAAACATCTCCCCCAAAGGCACCTCAGCATGAATCACCTTACCCGAAGGCGAATCTTCCATACCCTGTAGAATACCTCGGCGTCTATTCAAATCCCCCATCACATCGCCCATATATTCTTCCGGGGTAATCGCTTCCACCTTCATTACGGGCTCTAATAAAACAGCTTTTGCTTTTCTAGCCCCTTCCTTAAAGGCCATAGAACCAGCGATCTTAAATGCCATTTCACTAGAGTCTACATCATGATAAGACCCGTCAGTTAACACCACCTTCACATCAACAACAGGGTAGCCAGCAATAACGCCATTCTGCATTTGCTCTTGAATACCTTTGTCTACTGCTGGAATATATTCTCGTGGAATAGCTCCCCCTACAATGGCATTCTCAAACTCATATCCAGCTCCTGCCTCCCTAGGCTCAAGACGAATCCAGACATGTCCATACTGACCGCGACCGCCTGATTGCTTAATGTATTTACCTTCTTGTTCAACAGGCTGCCGAATCGTTTCACGATAAGCCACTTGCGGTTTACCGACATTCGCCTCTACACTAAACTCTCTCTTCATTCTGTCAACAATGATTTCAAGATGTAACTCACCCATTCCCTCAATAATGGTTTGCCCTGTCTCTTCATCGGTACTAACACGAAATGAAGGATCTTCTTGAGCTAGCTTATTCAAGGCAACTCCCATCTTCTCCTGATCCGCCTTGGTCTTAGGCTCTACAGCAACGGCAATAACAGGATCTGGAAACACCATTTTTTCCAGAATGATTACTTTATCTTTGTCACACAAAGTATCACCCGTAGTAACTCGCTTTAACCCTACAGCTGCCGCAATATCACCCGCCAATACCTCTTTAATCTCGCTACGATCATTAGCGTGCATCTGCAATAAACGACCAATACGCTCTTCTTTATCTTTTATTGGGTTATAAACCACATCACCTGAGTGTAACGTTCCTGAATATACACGGAAATAAGTTAATGTACCCACATAAGGATCTGTCGCAATTTTAAATGCAAGAGCAGAAAACGCTTCATTATCTGCTGGCAACCGCTCAGCCGGCGAACCGGCTGCATCATCCAAATGCCCCTTCACCGCCGGAACGTCTGTAGGCGATGGCAGATAATCAATTACTGCATCCAATAAAGCTTGTACACCTTTATTCTTAAAGGCAGAACCACAGAGTACCAAAACTACTTCGCCTCGTATGGTGCGTGCGCGCAAACCTTTCTTAATTTCTTCTTCACTAAGCTCACCTGTATCAAGATACTTGTGCATCAGCTCTTCGGAAGATTCTGCTGCTGCTTCGACCATGCTTTCTCGCCACTTTTTGCACTCGGCAAGCATGCCAGGGTCAATATCACGCGCTTCAAACGTCGTACCTTGATTTTCCTCGTTCCAATAAATAGCCTTCATTTTAACAAGGTCAACCACACCCTCAAACCGCTCTTCCGCACCAATTGGCGCCTGTATTGGCACTGGGTTAGCTCGTAATTTATTACGAACTTGCTCTACGACACGAAAAAAGTCAGCCCCCATTCTATCCATTTTGTTTACAAAAGCTAAACGAGGCACCCCATACCGAGTCGCTTGACGCCATACCGTTTCAGTTTGTGGCTCAACACCACCTACAGCACACAATACACCACATGCGCCATCTAGCACGCGTAATGAGCGTTCTACCTCAATAGTAAAATCCACATGGCCTGGCGTATCAATGATGTTAATACGATGCTGTGGGAATTGTTTCGCCATGCCATACCAGTAGCAAGTCGTCGCCGCAGAAGTAATCGTAATTCCGCGCTCCTGTTCTTGCTCCATCCAATCCATCACCGCTGTCCCTTCATGCACCTCACCAATTTTGTGAGAAACACCAGTATAATAAAGGATGCGCTCTGTTGTTGTTGTTTTTCCTGCATCAATGTGTGCCATAATTCCAATATTTCTATAGCGCTCTATGGGTGTTACTCGTGCCACGTTTTTTCCCCTATAATTTTTACCATCGATAATGAGCAAATGCTTGGTTTGCCTTTGCCATTCGATGCATATCATCTTTTGCTTTCACTGCTGTGCCACGCCCCATATAAGCTTCGTGTAATTCTGCCGCTAAACGCAGCGCCATGGTTTTTTCAGAACGGCTCTTTGCTGCATCTACCACCCACCGCATAGCCAAGGCCATACCACGATCTGAATTCACTTCTACAGGTACTTGATAGGTAGCGCCACCAACTCGGCGAGATTTTACCTCTACTGTCGGGCATACATTACCCAATGATTGGTCTAATACATCTAATACTTCAACGCTAGTCTTTGCTGGTTTAGAAGAAGACCGTGAACTACCGCCGGATTGTCGGCCACCCTCTTCATCTCCTTCTTCCTTGCCTTTTCCTTTCTTTACACGCTCAGCTAGCACTTCCATAGCTTTATAAACAATTTTCTCAGCTATCGATTTCTTACCTGCCCGCATGACAACATTGATAAACTTGGACACCCGCTTACTGTCATATAACGGGTCAGCTAAGGCCTCTCTCTTTATCGCTGCTTTTCTTCTTGGCATCGCTCTATTTTCCTACAATGAATACATAATAAATTTATTGTTTAGGCCGCTTAGCACCATACTTAGATCGACCTCGACGTCTACCTTCAACCCCTGAAGTATCCAAGCTACCACGTACAATATGATAGCGAACACCAGGCAAGTCTTTAACACGGCCACCCCGAATTAATACAACGGAATGCTCTTGGAGATTATGCCCTTCACCACCAATATAAGCTGTCACTTCATAACCATTCGTTAGCCGAACACGCGCAACCTTACGCAAGGCAGAGTTTGGCTTTTTAGGGGTGGTTGTGTATACACGTGTGCATACCCCGCGTTTTTGAGGACTTCTTTCTAACGCAGGGACAGTCGATTTTATTATCCTGGGAGCCCGCGGGCTTCGCACCAATTGATTGGTTGTCGGCATTTATCTACTCCAAAACTTAAAATTTTTAGATAACTTTCAATAAAATCAAAAAAATTCGCGCTTTTTTACACTCACAAGGAGAGGCGCGATTCTAATAAAGTATTCCGTTTTATGTCAAGGCTTTTTCGACAGTTATCGTTCGCCCTGTGGGACTTGTGGTTTTTTCATGCGTCTATCGAAGTGATACGTTAACCCCGTACCAGCAGGAACTAAACGCCCTACAATCACATTTTCTTTTAATCCCCTTAATTCATCTGACTTACCTGATACGGCAGCTTCTGTTAAGACTCGCGTTGTCTCTTGGAATGATGCTGCAGAAATAAAGGATTCTGTAGCAAGCGATGCCTTGGTAATACCTAATAATACTGGCTCATAAGTTGCTAAAGCTTTGCCAGCTTTTAGCAATTTATTATTTTCCGATCGCAACAATGCTAACTCTGCCTGCTCGCTCTTTAAGACCCCTGTATCACCTGGATCAATGACCGTCACCTTACGCAACATTTGTCGGATAATCACTTCAATATGCTTATCATTAATTTTTACACCTTGCAGACGATAAACATCTTGAATTTCGTTCACAATATAGTTTGTTAATGCATTCACTCCCAATAGCCGTAACACATCATGCGAATTAAATGGTCCCTCTACCAGCACCTCTCCTTTTTCCACATGCTCACCTTCAAACACATTCACATGTCGCCATTTTGGAATAAGTTCTTCATATGTTACACCATCAAGCCCAGTAATAATTAAGCGACGTTTACCTTTTGTTTCCTTACCAAAACTGACCACACCAGAAATTTCCGCCAGTACGGCTGGGTCTTTAGGACGGCGTGCTTCGAATAAATCTGCAACGCGAGGTAAACCACCGGTAATATCGCGCGTCTTAGAAGTTTCTTGTGGAATACGTGCTAATACATCACCAACCTTCACACGTGCACCATCTTCAAAGTTCACGATTGCATCAGCAGGTAAGAAATATTGCGCAGGCAAATTAGTACCAGGAAGTAGTAACTCACTACCTTTATCATTAACTAACTTGATTAATGGCTTTAGCTCTTTACCACCAGCGCCACGTTGTTTCACATCCGCTACCACAATACTCGTCAACCCAGTTAGCTCATCAGTTTGACGATGCATAGTGATGCCATCAACTAAATCCACAAACTTAATTCGCCCTGCCACCTCAGTAATAACTGGATGACTATGTGGATCCCAATTGGCTACCACTTGACCTGCATTAACTTGTGACCCTTCAGAAACACTAAGCTCAGCGCCGTAAGGAACCTTATAACGTTCCCGCTCACGTCCATGCTCATCCACCACAGCAAGTATACCCGAACGTGAAACCACAATAAAACTACCGCTATGATGTTGGATTAACTTGACATTATGTAGTTTTACCTTGCCTGGCAATTTAATTTGTACATTATTAACTGCTGTAGCTCGAGATGCCGCACCACCAATATGGAAAGTTCTCATGGTTAGCTGTGTACCTGGCTCACCAATGGATTGAGCAGCAATGACACCGACAGCTTCGCCAATATTGACACGGTGACCACGCGCTAGATCACGACCATAGCAAGCACTACAAATACCGTAGCGCGATTCACAGGTAATAGGTGTGCGCACCAAGATTTCATCAATGGTCACATCTTCAAGTTTTTTAACCCATCGTTCATCGAGTAATGTCCCTGCTGGCACAATGGTTTTACCTGATACAGGATCAACTACTGCTTGAATAGTCACTCGCCCTAATACTCGTTCATGCAAAGGCTCTACAATATCGCCACCCTCAATCAATGGAGTCATGGTAATGCCTTGCATCGTGCCGCAATCTTCTTCTGTAATCACTAAATCTTGGGCTACATCCACTAAACGTCGAGTTAAATATCCTGAATTTGCGGTTTTCAATGCAGTATCAGCCAAACCCTTACGCGCACCGTGAGTAGAAATAAAGTACTGCAATACATTTAACCCCTCACGGAAATTAGCTGTAATCGGTGTTTCGATAATGGTACCGTCTGGCTTAGTCATCAAACCACGCATACCTGCTAGCTGTCGAATCTGGGCAGCCGAACCTCTCGCACCCGAATCGGCCATCATATAAATAGAATTAAATGACTCCTGACGAATCTTTTCGCCTTTTTTGTCTTTCACTGTTTCTGCAGATAACTGATCCATCATCGCTTGTGCTACTAAATCATTGGTACGCGACCAAATATCGACTACTTTATTATAACGCTCACCTTGGGTTACTAACCCTGAAGCAAATTGCGCTTGAATCTTACGTACCTCATCTTCTGCCTGAGAAATAATATCTGCTTTAGCTTTAGGTATCACTAAATCATCTACACCAATAGAAAGGCCGGAGCGCGTTGCATAATGAAACCCTGTATACATGAGCTGGTCAGCAAAGATCACGCTAGCTTTCAACCCTACCTCAAGATAACAAACATTAATAAGATTCGAGATAGTCTTTTTATTCATAGTGCAATTAATGACGTCAAATGACAATCCTGGCGGCAATAATTCTGATAATAAAGCACGGCCTACTGTGGTTTCGACAAAACGTATATTTTCTTTTAATGCATTGGTACTTTCATCATGCACATACTCTTTTATCCTAACACGAATTTTAGCGTGCAATTCGACGGTACCATTTTCGTAAGCACGGTGCACTTCCTGAGTATCAGCAAAAACCATACCTTCGCCCACCACATTAACACGTGAACGCGTCAGGTAATAAAGACCTAATACCACATCTTGCGTTGGCACAATAATAGGCTCGCCATTTGCAGGAGAAAGCACATTATTTGTCGACATCATCAAAGAACGCGCTTCAAGCTGCGCTTCTAATGACAAAGGCACATGCACTGCCATTTGGTCACCATCGAAGTCAGCATTGTAAGCCGTACATACTAAAGGATGTAACTGAATGGCTTTACCTTCAATTAAAATGGGTTCAAATGCTTGAATACCCAAACGATGCAGGGTAGGAGCGCGATTAAGCAATACAGGATGTTCGCGAATAACTTGTTCGAGAATATCCCAAACCTCCAGTTCTTCTCTATCTACCATTTTCTTCGCTGCTTTAATGGTCGACGCTGAACCTAATATTTGTAACCGACTATATATGTAAGGTTTAAATAACTCTAACGCCATGCGCTTAGGTAAACCACATTGATGTAATCTAAGAGTAGGGCCTACGACAATGACTGATCGTCCGGAATAATCTACACGCTTACCTAGTAGGTTTTGGCGAAAACGACCTTGCTTACCTTTTATCATGTCAGCCAATGACTTTAGCGGACGTTTATTACTGCCAGTAATCGTACGGCCACGTCGACCATTATCTAATAAAGCATCCACCGCTTCTTGCAGCATGCGCTTTTCATTACGCACAATAATATCAGGCGCATTTAGATCTAATAATCTCTTGAGGCGATTATTGCGATTAATTACACGACGATATAAATCGTTTAGATCGGAAGTAGCAAAACGCCCACCATCCAAAGGTACTAAAGGCCGTAAATCTGGAGGTAGCACAGGAAGCACCGTCAAAATCATCCATTCTGGTTTATTACCCGAAGAATGAAATGCTTCCATCAATTTTAAACGTTTAGACAGCTTCTTTAAACGTGAATCCGAGGTCACTGTTGCCACTTCTTCACGAACTTTTGCAATTTCTGTTTCTAAATTAATAGCTCGTAACAACTCTAAAACCGCATCTGCGCCCATTTTGGCTTCGAATTCATCACCATACTCTTCGATAGCATCATAATAAGCTTCTTCAGATAATAATTGACCGCGCTCTAACTGCGTCATTCCTGGATCAATAACAACATAGGCTTCAAAGTAAAGAACACGCTCAATATCACGTAGCGACATATCTAACATCAAGCCAATACGTGAAGGCAAAGAACGTAAAAACCAAATATGTGCAACAGGACTAGCCAACTCAATATGGCCCATACGATCACGCCGCACTTTAGAAACTGTCACCTCTACACCGCATTTTTCGCACACCACCCCACGATGTTTCAAGCGCTTATACTTGCCGCAAAGACATTCGTAATCCTTAGTAGGACCGAAAATTTTGGCACAAAAAAGCCCATCCCGCTCCGGCTTAAATGTACGGTAATTAATTGTTTCTGGTTTTTTTACTTCCCCATAGGACCAAGAACGCACCATATCAGGAGAAGCAAGTCCAATGCGTATAACGTCAAATTCTTGTATGTGCGCTTGATGCTTAACTAGCGTTAGTAGATCTCTCAACGTGACTCCCCCTCTTTGTATACAACGTACAGAATCATTCGTGACTAAAAGCTATCCTAAACACACCATGTGTAACTCTTGTTACTCAAGCTCAATGTTAATGCCCAGTGAGCGGATTTCTTTAACTAATACATTAAAGGCCTCAGGCATGGTAGATTCCATATAGTGCTCACCGTCTACAATATTCTTGTAAACCTTCGTACGACCAGCAACGTCATCTGATTTCACTGTTAACATTTCTTGTAAGGTATATGCAGCACCATATGCTTCTAACGCCCATACTTCCATTTCACCAAATCGTTGGCCACCAAATTGCGCTTTACCGCCTAATGGCTGTTGGGTAACAAGGCTATATGATCCCGTAGAACGAGCATGCATCTTGTCATCAACCAAGTGATTTAGCTTCATCATATACATATAACCAACCGTAACAGGGCGATCAAATTGCACACCCGTTCTGCCATCATACAAAATGGCTTGACCATTTTCTGGTAATCCCGCCAACCTCAACATGGCCTTAATTTCATCTTCTGTTGCACCGTCAAAAACCGGTGTGGCAATAGGTATGCCATCACGCAAGTTATTAGCCAAACGATCCACCTCTTCATCAGACAAACTTGAAAGAGATTCTTTATGTTTGCCAATACTGTAAATTGAGCTTAAGAGCTGTTTGACATTTTTCGTTGATTGGCTAGCATCTAGCATTTTTCCAATTTTCTTGCCTAATTCTTTCGATGCCCATCCTAAATGTGTTTCCAACACTTGCCCTACATTCATACGTGATGGCACGCCTAAAGGGTTAAGCACTATATCAACAGGTGTACCATCCGCAAGATGTGGCATATCTTCAACCGGCACAATCATAGAAATAACCCCTTTATTTCCATGTCGTCCCGCCATTTTATCACCCGGCTGTACACGGCGCTTCACAGCAAGATACACTTTCACCACTTTCAATACACCCGGAGCTAAATCATCACTTTGGGTAATTTTCTGACGTTTAACTTCATACGCTTTTTCAAAGTCATGTCGCAGTTGTTTTAGTTGCTTTGCTGCCACTTCTAACTGCTTATTGGCAGTGGCATCCCGCAAACGAATTTCAAACCATTTTTCGCGAGGTACTTCAGCTAAATATCCCTTAGTAATCTTAGACCCTTTCTTTAATTTAGCTGGGCCGCCTTCAGCAAGGCGATTAACTAGCAATTGTTCTACACGTGAGAATAAATCACTTTCCTTAATACGCATTTCATCATTTAAATCTTGTTTGATTTTTGCTAATTCTTGTTTCTCTATTTCTAATACACGCGTATCTTTTTTAACTCCTTCCCGTGTAAAAATTTGTACATCGATAATCGTCCCCTCTGTACCAGTAGGCACACGCAAAGAACTATCTTTTACATCTGATGCTTTTTCTCCAAAAATAGCGCGTAGCAGTTTTTCTTCTGGTGTAAGTTGTGTTTCTCCTTTGGGAGTCACTTTACCAACCAAAATATCGCCTGCACTCACTTCTGCACCAATATAAACAATTCCACATTCATCTAGCTTAGAGAGTGCACTTTCACCGACATTAGGAATATCTCCAGTAATTTCTTCTGGGCCTAATTTGGTATCACGCGCAACACAAGTCAACTCCTCAATATGAATGCTAGTAAACCTATCTTCTTGAACAACTCGTTCAGAAATTAAAATGGAATCTTCGAAGTTATAGCCATTCCAAGGCATAAACGCGACGAGCAGATTCTGCCCTAACGCTAACTCACCTAAATCAGTAGATTGACCATCAGCCAAAACATCAGACTTAGCAATCATATCGCCATTGGCTACTAATGGTCGCTGATTAATACAGGTATCACGATTAGTACGGGTATATTTAGTTAAATTATAAATATCTACGCCGGTTTCACCTGATTCCGCTTCTTCATCATTAGCACGCACAACAATACGGGATGCATCAACATAATCAACCACCCCGCCACGCTTGGCTGTAACTGTCACACCTGAGTCAGTAGCAACAATACGCTCTATACCTGTTCCTACTAAAGGTTTTTCTGTCTTTAGAATAGGCACAGCTTGACGTTGCATGTTAGAACCCATTAACGCACGGTTCGCATCGTCGTGCTCTAAAAATGGAATTAATGCCGCGGCTACAGAAACAATTTGACGTGGAGAAACATCCATAAACTGCACGCGATCTGGTGTGGAGAAGGTAAATTCATTGCGGTATCGCACCGGCACAAGGGTATCACTTAGCCGCCCTTTCTCATCCAGCGATGCATTAGCCTGTGCAATAGTATAATCTCCCTCCTCAATAGCAGAAAGAAACACAACGTCCTTCGTTACTTTACTATTAACCACTTTTCGATAAGGGGTTTCTAAAAAGCCGTATTGATTGGTACGCGCATAAACAGCCAGTGAGTTAATTAAGCCAATATTCGGCCCTTCTGGCGTTTCAATTGGGCACACACGACCATAATGCGTAGGATGCACATCGCGCACTTCAAAGCCAGCGCGTTCTCGCGTTAAACCACCCGGCCCTAACGCAGATACACGGCGTTTATGAGTGATTTCAGAAAGCGGATTATTTTGATCCATAAACTGTGAAAGCTGACTAGATCCGAAAAATTCCTTAATAGCAGCAGAGACTGGCTTGGCATTGATTAAATCTTGCGGCATTAAATTTTCAGTATCAGGCAAGCTTAATCTCTCACGTACAGCACGTTCCACACGCACTAAACCAATACGGAATTGATTTTCTGTCATTTCACCAACACTACGAACACGGCGATTGCCTAGATGATCAATATCATCCACCACATCACCACCATTTCTAATATTAATCAGTGCCTTTAGTACAGCAATGATATCATCCTTAGTTAAAACACCTGGACCGTCTCCTGTCTTTCTCCCTACCCGCCGATTTAACTTCATACGACCCACATCGGATAAATCATATCTATCGGCACTAAAAAATAAGTTATTAAACAAAGTTTCAGCCGCATCTTTGGTAGGCGGTTCACCCGGACGCATCATGCGATAAATTTCTACTAATGCTTCTTGCTGATTAGTTGTTACATCATGCCGCAACGTATCAGAAATATAAGGGCCACGATCAATATCATTCACATACAATGTTTCAAAGACTTTAACTTTAGCTGCAAGCAGAGACTTAATAATGTCATTACTAATCACATCATTCACATTAGCTAAAACTTCTCCCGTTTCGGCATTAATAATCGTCTTAGCTAGCACTTTTCCTAATACATACTCAGCAGGAACTTCAAGTTGCTTAATACCTGATTTCTCAAGTTGCGCAATATGGCGTGCAGTAATACGGCGCCCTTTTTCCACAATAATCTTACCACCCTTCTTGATTTCAAAAGAGGCTATTTCCCCACGCAATCTTTCGGGTACAAGATCTAAAACAAACTCACCATTTTTTATGTGAAACGTATTTTTATCAAAAAAGAAATTCAAAATTTCTTCAGTGGTATATCCCAGTGCACGTAACAAAATAGTAACGGGCAATTTCCGCCGACGATCAATACGGGCATAAATACAATCTTTAGGATCAAATTCGAAATCTAACCAAGATCCTCGGTAGGGAATAACACGAGCAGAAAACAAAAGTTTTCCGGAGGAGTGAGTCTTGCCCTTATCGTGCTCATAAAATACGCCAGGCGAGCGATGCAACTGAGAAACCACTACACGCTCAGTGCCATTAATCACAAACGTGCCATGTTCCGTCATGAGCGGAATTTCACCCATGTAGACTTCCTGTTCCTTCACATTTTTAACAGCACGTGCATCATTGCCAGCATCCCTACTGTAAAACACTAAGCGTAGTTTTACTCGTAACGGCGCTGCATAAGTAAGCCCGCGCATTTTGCACTCTTTAACATCAAACAGCGACTCACCTAGCCGATAACTAACATACTCAATGGCTGCATAACCTGATGCGCTAACTACAGGGAAAACTGAACGAAATACACCTTCCAACCCAGAAGCCGAGCGTTTTTCTGGGTTAACCTCTGCTTGTAAAAACTTATGGTAAGAATCTAATTGAATCTCAAGTAAAGGTGGTACCTCGATTGTACTCAACAATTTGCTAAAATTTTTACGAATTCGCTTTTTCTCTGTATATGAATATATCGACGCCATAACAATAATACCCCTGCATGACTACAATGAGTAATAAAAAACCACCCTCCCGTCTTTTAGGCAGACGGGAATGCTAAAGAAATGGGCCGATAGAGATAAGTGATGCTACCGGCCTTGAAAGTGTAATAAACTGCACTGAATTTAACAATAAGACAATGAAACTATTTAACTTCAACCGTTGCACCAGCATCCTCAAGCTGCTTCTTCATTTCTGCAGCTTGCGCTTTATTAACCCCTTCTTTTACTGGTTTTGGCGCCGCTTCAACTAGATCTTTTGCTTCTTTCAAGCCCAACCCAGTGATAACACGAACTACTTTAATAACATTGATCTTATTATCACCTGCTTTAGCAAGAATAACGTTGAATTCGGTTTTCTCTTCTGCTGGCGCTGCTTCTGCGGCTGCTGTAGGAGCTGCTACAGCAACGGCGGCTGCCGAAACACCAAATTTATCTTCCATAGATTTAATTAAATCAACTACATCCATAACGCTCATATTAGAAATAGCTTGTAAAATTTCATCTTTGCTTACGGCCATGACTTACTCTCCAAACATAAAAAACCATTATCGATTAATTACAATGAACTAAGCTGCTTGTTGCTTTTTATCACGAATAGCAGCCAATGTTCGTACCAACTTACCGTGAGGTTCCGCTAGTGTACGCACCAATTTAGTAATTGGCGCACACATAATAGACATTAATTGAGCAATTGCCTCGTTCTTTGTTGGCAAACTTGCCAATTTATCCAAGTCACTTGCAGGTAACAACATCCCATCGATAGACAAAAGTCGTACTTGAAGCTTCTCGTTCTGTTTAACAAATTCCTTAAATAAACGGGCAGCTGCACCAGGCTCATCCTTAGAAAAAGCTAAAGCCAATGGCCCAACTAATGACTGCTGCGCACAAGCAAAATGCGTTCCCTCTAATGCACGACGTGCCAGCGTGTTCCTCACCACTCGCAAATACACTCCAGAGTGGCGAGCTGATTTACGCAATGCAGTTAATTGCTCAACACTCAAGCCCGCATACTCTACAGCCACAAGAGAGACTGCTTGTTTAGCCACCTCAGCCACCTCAGCCACAATGGCTTTTTTATCATCTAGTTTTAATACCACTTACATTGCCTCCTAATACTATAAGAACACGGGCTTTAAGATTAAAACACCCATGCTCCAGCTTAAGATCGGCAATACCTTAACTGGCATCACCGTCTGCGTAGGCTAACTAGTAGAATGTGACATCTACTCGGTTATTTAAGCAAAAGCACCCACGGTCTTTGACGAGTGCTGGCGTAAGCAAAGCTTTCGTCAACGCCCCACAAAGTCTATTAGCTATCCATGCTGGCAATATCAATTGCCAATCCAGGTCCCATTGTTGAAGAAACAGTTACCTTTTTAAAATAAATACCCTTAGCTGTACTAGGTTTCGCTTTTTTCAGTGCAGCTATAACAGTTTCAAAATTCTGTATTAAATCTTCGACACTAAAATCAAGTTTACCAATCATGCAGTGCACAATCCCTGCTTTATCTGTTCTATAACGTATCTGCCCTTTCCTTGCATTTTGTACTGCGGTTGCAATGTCTGTAGTCACTGTACCATCTTTAGGGTTTGGCATAAGACCACGCGGACCTAACACTTGTCCAAGCTGTCCCACAATACGCATAGCATCAGGAGTGGCCAAAACTAAGTCAAAATCTAGGTTACCTGCTTTTACTTTTTCTGCCAAATCTTCCAAGCCAACAATATCCGCGCCTGCCTTCAATGCTGCATCTGCATGTGCGGAGGATGTGAAAACAGCCACACGCACTTGCCGACCAGTCCCCTTAGGCAATACCAACGATCCACGTATTGCTTGGTCAGACTTGCGCGAGTCTACGCCTAAATTCACACTAATATCAACACTTTCTCGGAATTTTGCTAAGGGTAAATCTTTTAATAGAGCAAATGCATCCTTTACTGCATATACTTTACCTGCTGGTACTTTTTCACGAATAGCGCGTATACGTTTTGATAATTTAGCCATTTTCTTATACCCCCTCCACGTCAACACCCATGCTACGCGCACTACCGGCAATACAACGTACCGCCGCATCTAAGCTAGCCGCAGTCAAATCTGGCATCTTCGCCTTGGCAATTTCTTCTAGCTGTTTACGTGTAATTTTACCAACCTTATTAGTCTTAGGAGTGCTGCTACCCTTAGCTAACTTAATCTTTTCTTTAATCAAATAAGAAGCCGGTGGAGTTTTAACTATAAAGGTAAAACTTCTATCTTCATAAACGGTAATTTCAACTGGCAAAGGCTTGCCCTGCAAATCTGCAGCTTGCGTTTTAGCATTAAAGGCCTTACAGAACTCCATAATATTAACACCCTGCTGCCCTAATGCAGGACCAACCGGAGGACTTGGATTAGCTGCTCCACCAATAATTTGCAGCTTGACAAGCCCTTTGACTTTCTTTCTCGTTTTCGACATATCTAAATACCTCTAAAAATAGGTGCAACCGCCTTTATTCGCTATATGTTTAAGAAACTCCCACTTAACCCTTCTCTACCTGGTCAAACTGTAGATCAACAGGTGTAGAACGTCCGAATATTAACACGGCCACACGTAGTCGATTTTTTTCGTAGTTTACTTCTTCAACAACGCCGTTAAAATCAGCAAACGGCCCATTAATAACTCGCACCACTTCACCCACCTCAAACAAGACCTTTGGCTTTGGTTTTTCACTACTGTCTTGCATGCGCTGCAATATCACTTCCGCTTCTTTAGCGGTAATAGGAGTAGGTTTATCGCTTGTCCCACCAATAAATCCCAACACCTTAGGTGTAGAACGCACTAAATGCCACGCTTTCTCATTCATTTCCATTTCAACTAACACATAACCAGGAAAAAACTTACGCTCACTTTTACGTTTTTGACCTGCACGCAACTCTACTACTTCCTCGGTAGGAACTAATATTTCACCAAACCGGTCATCTAAGCCTTCAACACGTATACGTTCTTGCAGCGCTTGCCTTACATAGTTTTCAAACCCAGAATAGGCGTGTACAACATACCAGCGCTTTTTAGGCTTTTCCTGTTCATCCGACATAAAAATTTAACCTCAACATTCCGAGACTATCCTCTTTGCCCCGTTAGCCAACCAATCAGCCACATTAAAACACCATCAATTCCCCACAACAGCAAGGCAAGCACAATAACCATCACTGCCACTACCATAGTAGCTTGCATGGTTTCCTGTCGGGTTGGCCATACCACTTTTCGCATCTCGGTACGTGCATCACGTACAAAGACAATTGCTCGTTTACCCTGTTCAGTAAAAGCAAGAGTCGCACCTACCCCACAGACCAAGGCGACCATTCCTACCAGGCGGAGGGGCAAAGGCAGCGCACTATAGTAATAGTTAGCAGCCAAACCCACAAGCAATAAAATTACCGCTGCCGTCCATCGTAATTTATCTAATGACGAGGAAGCGGCATTGTTATCACCTTTAAATAGCATCACATTCGCCTTTGCTGACTTCACAGTTAATCCATCCAATGCATTATTATTCAGGCCAGGAGGGTCTCGAACCCCCAACCTGCGGTTTTGGAGACCGCCGCTCTGCCAATTGAGCTACTGGCCTACATCACGCCTGTTTTACTCGATAACTTTAGAGACAACACCAGCACCCACGGTACGACCGCCTTCACGTATCGCAAACCGCAACCCTTC
>Ga0155554_126_pt1 | contig 17152 bp, 10 predicted proteins | sample RifCSPhighO2_12_FD_107211 | JGI IMG/M metagenome (GOLD analysis project Ga0155554, IMG submission 107211) | Gammaproteobacteria bacterium RIFCSPHIGHO2_12_FULL_41_20 | reverse complement strand
ACTCAATGATTGATTTAGGGAAGGAAGTTTCTAGGAGATTTATCTTACTTTACAGAGATTTTTAATGTAAGATATGCTCAATAAAAGATCAAAGCACATAAAAAAGCCTCTATAAACGACGGAAATTCGTGATACCCACAGGAGTTCTCGCTGAAGACGGTGAGCTGATCCTTCGCTAACGCTCAGGATGACAATTGGATAGTTTAATTGCCAAATTGTCATCCTGAGCGTTGGCGAAGGATCAGCTCACCGTCTTCAGCGAGAACTCCTATCGTGTACATAGTAAAATGATAAGGTGCACATAAACATGCGTTCAACGCAACAGACAGAAAATTCTCAACTTGGAAAAAGACACAAAGCTACGGAAGAATCAGGTCACTCTGATCAACAAGCATTCTTACCTCTTACGCAGGTGTTAGCTTTTTGCATCTTAAATATATTGCGACCGGAGGCCCATCGTTTCAAGGCAGAGGAGTATCAACGTTTTTTTCAGGTCGCTGATTTAGGGCAAGAAGTCACTGCGTTTCTCGCCCCCTATCACCCTGATCTTGATTCTTCTCAACTCGAAGGTGATATTTATTTTCAGCATACCCAACATAGTCGTTCGCTTGTTGAAGAAGTCAGTAACTCCATTGATGCCTCACCCGAGCGCATTGAATGCACTATTCGCGATGGCTATTACGAAGTCCGTGAAGTGAACGGCCAAGGGATGACACCCGAGCAAATCTGCACGCAATACTTACCGCCCAAGGCCAGTTCAAAAGTCCATGCGGAAAGGCAAATCGGGCGATTTGGTATTGGTAGTTATATTAAGCTCGCCCATTTAAATGGAGCGGATGCGTCTGTGGTCGTAGAAACACGCGCACGAGGACATACAGGGTGTCGGATTGAATATCGTTTAATAGCGGGAAAGATCTACATTTCCTTAAAAGAGGATCCCAATATTTCCCATTATGGTACGGTGACCAAAGTCACCTCCTCAGAAATTCATGCTGAGGATTATCAAAAAACCTTAACAGCTAGCTTAGGCGCAAACCTGCCTATTCCCATTTTTATAAATGGGTGTTTATGGGTGCCAGAAGACCCGACTCCCCATGCTACTATTGCCATTAGTGGTATTGTGATTCAAAAAATTTCATTAGCAACGGATCAGTATGTCACGCGTGTGAGTTGGAACTTACCTCCTGGCACGACAATTTCAGAAAACCGTAGCGCAGTTATCGTTGACCGAGTAGAGACTGTACGTGCTATACAAGCAGAAATAGATAAATTATATGCTATGCCTGACCCCGAATGGGCACGCTATGCGAATACGATTGCACCCTTGGTAGCGGAGCTACAGCTCAATAACACCTCCTTGCTATTACAAGACGATGTATTACATTACTTAAGACAAGCGGTTTATAAAAAATTAGCTCAAAACGCGTGTATCCCTGACCAGCCACTTTACCACTCTCTGCAGCACCCCAGTGTGATACCGTTACATCCCTTGCTATTGCCACCAACATGGCATACGCGTATTGCGGAACCAGCGAGAGAATGGAGCCGAGAAGGCACAGAAATCTGGGTTGTCGATATGCAAGAAACCGCACAGCCTTTTATTCATGATGAGGAGCATAACAGAGTATTTATTTCTACAACATTTTACCAGAAATTACTTGTGTCCAATGACATAGATGTTCTAGCACTCGTGTTTTCTCATACGGAAGGGGTGACATTACAAAGAAAATCGGCAGAGAGCAATGAAGACGCACCACTTGCGTCACCGCAAGTGACATATAATGAAGTTCTTACCCGTCACCCCTACCATGATTTGTACCAACAACATGGATTATTATGGTTGTATGGCGAAGAAGCAACACGAAAAATAGTACACGCTCATGCTGATGCAGAACCTATTCTAAGACAAGCAAAAACATTACTGGCTTTATATCCAGCTCTACCGGTCCCTGATAATCTGCAATCGGAACTCACCCCACTTGAGAGGGTAGCACCTTTATGTGCTCTTACCTTTCAAGGCCAACGTTTCTATTACGGCGCTGATTTCTATAAATGGTTACTAGATGCGAATTTTCAACCTTTATGGAGCACACGTTATCAATTATTAAAAGCCAAAATAGAACAAGTGCTCGCGCAGCGTTATAAAGACTGGGATGATAGAAGAGAAGCAGCTTACACCGCGGATTTAGATATCACATTATCAGCAGACGATTTATTGGTTAGCTATGATGAAGAAAAACAAGTGTATTATCTCTGTGATGGACTAGGAAATAGGGTTGATCCTAGCTTCACTAGTGAAAATCGGCTTGAATGTCAAGCCTTGGGGAAGGGGTATTTTATTGTTGGGCATGTTGGTTCTCGAACTAGAATTCTATACCACCGTACCCAAGGACGTATCGCTGCTCTGCCTACAGATTTTTATGGTAGGATTGAGACAATAGCAGAGCAAGATATCATTATGGGGACTAAAAACAATAATCCTCAGAATATTGTTTTCCTTTATTCTCTTACGCAACGACAATTTTTATTCTCTGAGTACAGTACTATTCTACATCATAATTCATATTTACTTGGCGTGAAGAATAATTCTTTTGTACTTTGCCGTTTAAATGGAGAAAAACTTTATGAATCTACTCATATTTCTTGGAAGCCTACTACATTACGTCAAGTGCATTGCCAAGAAGTCACTCCTCAACAATTTCACTTATCTTTACTAGATGACTCTGGTGGTGTTCATTTTCTACAGATTGATAGCGCTACCCATTCTCATCGCTATGTTGATCCAGCTCACACGCTAGGATTTCCTGTGACCGCTTTATTGCGGGATGCAGAGCAGGGCTCTCGCAACACTCTACATATCCTTTATTCTCCTAGAACTATAACGCACGCATCTCCTTCTAAAGAATTGCATATTCCATCTTATATCCCTGTTGAATATTCATCTCACTTAGGTCTTTTTGATTCTACCCTACCTGATCTCATTCTTATTCCTGATCTCTCTATATCAATACAAGACATAAAAACTATCATAAAAGACCAAGAAGGTTATTATTATTTAACTTTAAGCAATCAAGACATTATCCTTGTTTCACCCGAGGGTAGATGTTTAGCTAAAGGGAAAAAGATCACACTTTTAAAAACAACGGCGGGCAATTATATACACCAAGATGATAGAATTTTAAATCCTGATGGCCAACCATTGATTCAAAAAGAAAACTTTGCCATTGCTTATTCCGAGCCAATCCATACAAGCGATGGCGAATACTTAGCTGTGACTTTTAAATCCTCTGATCAGGATTACAAAACAGGCTTATATGATTTAAGTGGTCGAGAAATGCTTGCTCCCTCGAGAAGTTGCTATATTTACACTGATAAAGTTCATGGTGCATTCCCTTTCACTAAAATTGGTGATGTGCTACATAGTGTTTATGGCACTGTGCCGCGTGGAATTATAAGCTATGATAATGGTCATGCTCCCAAAGAAAGTAATGATTTAGTTAGGGTTTTCACAGACAGTAAATATGGATTTTTACTTACCCAAGCCGGCTATCCTTTTTTTAATCGTGAAATTCCTGACTATCCCAGGGTATTGAGACAGCATGTGTTTGTTTCTCGCTCTTCTTCTAAACTTTCAGAACACGTGTTTTATCCGCTTACGGTCGATGATTTAACCAATACACAGGTTTTACAAAACTTGGCTTATTTAAATCAATGTCATTTAGATGCTTACTGTTATGGGCAAGCATTACGTTTTGTGCATTGGCCGTTTTCAGCCTTTAAACAAATCCAACCTTATCTGCATTTGTTTTCTTATACAGCCTTCCCTCAGCATGCAGAAGATTATCAAGCGATGATTAGCTTTGCTGAAAAATTATCTCCTGAAGCATGTGAACAAGTATTAAGATTTTTTAATCTGGTATATGCGGTTTCACACGAACAACTTGTTGAACCCATTGCTCAAAAAATTATAAATATCATCGAAGTACAGGGATTGAAAGCGCTTATCCACTGTTATACAGAATTAGATAAATATAAACATCGTATTGCGTGTTTCCCCAGCATGCAAGAAACCCAGCGTGTTATTAATGAAATGCCTGTTAGTAGCGCACAATTATGTTATTACTTGTTTTATCCTGAACAACAATTACTGGCAGTAAGAAAAACACCCGCTCTTTCTTTGCCTGATACTGCACAGGAAACCTCTATCATTGCATTAATGGCTGCCCATCAATTTAATACACAAGCTTTAGATAGGCTAGGCTCTGCTGAGTTTTCTGCAGAAATAAATCGATGGGGAGGGTATGTTGATCGCGCTTATCTCATTAGAACCCTGCAGCATGCTATTTATCATCAGGCCGATCCGAATAAACATTTATATGAACGGGAATTACTCCAAAATGCCATGGATGCTTATGCTGCATTATCCATCACCGGTCAAGAAGCCCGTATTGCTATTCATCTTTTTAGAGAAGGGGATCACTGTGTATTTCGTATTCGTGATCATGGCTGTGGTATGAGTTTGGACGAAGTGTTTCAGCACTTTCTTTTAGTGGGTGCTTCTTCTAAGCGAGCAGACAGACACGCCCATTTTATTGGTGGACACGGAGTCGGCGCTTTTACCATTTACCATGATGCAGAACTGCTTAGATTACGCACGGGGAAAAATGATGGGGTTATTCACTGTTTTGAACTTCGTCCTGTGTATAACGAGCAAAATCAGGTGATAGATGTGCATATAAAATGGCAAACCATACCGGGGTTGTTTCAGGGTACTGAAGTAGAACGTGTTGCCCGTAGCCGGGCGGCTGTTTTAGATGCAGCACGCCATCGCCGTACCTTAAAAATGCATGCGGGAACGATTAATGCGGATATAGTCAGGGTCTTTTTAAATGGAGATGAAGTCGAGGAACAATCTCTATCTAGCGCGCCAGCCCCAGTCACTTCCACGCCAGCCACTTCTACACCAGCCACTTCTACACCAGCCGCCTCTACACCAGCCGCCTCTCATAGTACGCAACTCAATCATTCTATGGTTCCTATTGCTTCTATATCTATTCCTGTGCTCGGGTATTTGGTTTTATATCGTTCCTCAGAAGATATGCTCACTGTCGGCGGGTTGGCTGTGCGAAAAATTAATGAATTAGACCAATTTATCCCTGAAGCCATTCGTAAAGTCGTACGTAAACAAGGCCTGGTTATTGACTTACCCAAACAACTATCCCTCAATCGTGAGCGAACTGAACTCATCGATGCAGAACATGTTTATGCTTTTCTAAAACCTTTTCTACTGCAAGGTTATATTCAAGCTTATCTACGATTATTCATGAATAATCATCTGGCCTTAAGTGAACTACCTTATGATTTCTTTGAACGGTTTCAACAATATAAAGGCAACATGGAGCAAACCAATCCTGAACTTCTACATGACGCTGAATGTATTAGCCACAACCTACCTTTATCTAACTATGAGAAATATCAAGATTTAGCGCGACTACATGAATTAATGGCTTATTTGCCGCTGTTTCATGCCAAAAACCATGAAAGAAGCTATACACTCATTGAGCTCGCGCACTACTATCAACAGCATCGGCAGCTTCCCGAACTTGAATTTGTACCTGCGTATCTTCATTCTCTGGCTAGAGAATACAACGACACCCTTGCTAGCCAAAAATGGCAACGCCAAGTGGCGCTCACTTTAGATAACTTTCCCCAACGAGATTGGCTACCAGATAATCTTGCCAATCAACCTGCTTGGCAAGCATTGATTAAAATCTCTGAATATCTAGCCAACTGTTTGGGATACCCTGCCATGCAGTTCGGTTTTTCAACGTCGCAAGCAGGGGATGCATTACATACGCGAGCAGAAACGCATACCATTTACTGGAATATCTACTCCGCGAGCCATGGACTAGCGCAACAACTCATGGAAGCACTACAAAGAAATGTTGATTTTACTCGCCTATTGTATCAATTATTGGATTTTATTTCTCATGAAATTACCCATGCTGCTTTAGAAACGGGGCATTCTACCACACACAACCGTACTTTTTGGTTAAAGCAAAGAACGCTGCTTACCCAGCTATTTATGCACCATACTAGAGCAGAATTAATGACCGGAATAAAAGCGATTTATCAGCAATATGTGGGGGGGCGAAGTAACGAACTCGATTGTCGCGCATTACTACGTACACAGTTTGCTCTATCAGAATCGGCTACAATAACGCCTTCTCCTGCTTTTTCACAAAGACACAGTATGTTTGCGCCGTTACCTCTAGCTAGTCCTTCTGCAGATGCATCCTCCTCCGTCTCTCAGGCGCATGTAAGAGAGAGGGGTGTGACTCGTGATTAAGCAGCAGTTTCTGCTAACGTTGTCATCCTGAGCGTCAGCGAAGGATCTTCTTAATAAATCCTCGGTGTTTATTAAGAAGATCCTTCGCTGACGCTCAGGATGACAACGTTAGCAGAAACTGCTGCTTAATCACGAGTCACACTCTGTGAGAGTAGCTCAGTGGGCTGCTCCTGCTACAAGATAACTTTCCAAATATTTATCCGCATCTAAGGCGGCCATGCATCCAGAGCCAGCCGAGGTGATCGCTTGACGATAAATAGGATCCGCAACATCGCCTGCTGCAAACACGCCTGGCACGCTGGTGGCTGTCGCATTTCCCCCCGCACCATTATGGGTAAGGATATATCCCTCCTTCATGTCTAGCTGATCAATAAAAACATCCGTATTAGGCTTATGTCCTATGGCAATAAATACGCCAGTAATGTCGAGGGTTTTAGCCTGGCTAGTTTTCACATTTTTCAGACGTATTCCGTTAACACCTTGATTATCACCTAGTATTTCTTCAATAATACTGTCCCATTCGATAGTGATTTTACCTGTAGCTTCCATCTTCTTCTGCAAATGTTCAACTAAGATTTTTTCTGCACGTAATTTATCACGGCGGTGAATTAATGTGACGTGGGAAGCGAGATTGGATAAAAACAGGGCTTCTTCAACGGCCGTATTTCCCCCGCCTACTACCACTACTTTTTGATTGCGATAAAAAAAGCCGTCACAGGTGGCACAGGCAGAAACCCCTTTCCCTTTAAACGCAGTTTCAGAAGGTAGACCAAGATATTTGGCATCGGCACCGGTTGCAATAATGAGCGCATCGCAGGTATACGTATGTTCGCCTTGTAATACAAAGGGACGTTTTTTTAAGTCGACGGCAGTAATATGGTCGTTAATGATTTCAGTATGGAAGCGTAATGCATGGTTTTTCATGCGTTCCATGAGGTCGGGTCCTTGTAAGCCTTCGACGTCTCCTGGCCAGTTATCGACATCAGTGGTTAAGCTCAATTGCCCACCAGGAGTCATTCCGGTAATTAATACCGGTTTTAAATTAGCACGCGCTGCATACACGGCAGCTGTCCAGCCTGCCGGGCCAGATCCTAAAATGATAAGTGGGTGATGTTTTTTCATAGGTAACAATCGCTGTTTTTCTATATAATAGGGTGGTATATAGTACGGGAAGTAAGGACAGCCGTAAAGCGCAAGCAAAAACAAGGCAGGAATTCCCGCTGAAGACGGTAAGCTGATCCTTCGCTAACGCTCAGGATGACAATTTGGTAATTAAACTATCAAATTGTCATCCTGAGCGTTAGCGAAGGATCAGCTTACCGTCTTCAGCGGGAATTCCTGAAAAACAAGGAGCTATTTTGAAACAAGCTATTAAAAATAAAACACCTCAACCTTTTGCTTCGCCTATGCATCATCGTTTACGTGAGGGGTTATTATTGATGTCATTGGGCGTGGCGGTTTTTCTTTTAGCGTCACTTGCCTCTTATCATCTCACGGACCCTGGTTGGTCTACTTCAGGGGGGGGGACACGTGTTTTTAACTGGGGTGGACGTGTAGGCGCATGGTTAGCGGATATATTATTATTTTTATTTGGCGCCGTGGCTTACTGTTTTCCACCGCTTATTGCATTCACAAGTTGGATGGCATTTCGCTACGCAGAAGTATTTGATAAGCGATCCCATGAATGGGTTTTTCGTGGAGTCGGATTTTTTTGTTTTGTAGCGAGTAGCTGTGGATTAGTGAGTTTATATTTTTATAGTGCGGCACAATTACCCGGTAGTGCGGGGGGTATTTTAGGTGATGTAGTTAGCCATGGGTTGTCACAATTTTTAAATACCGTGGGTAGCGCTTTATTGTTGGCGGTAGTTTGGTTATGTGGTGTGACATTATTAACGGGACTGTCTTGGTTATGGTTAATTGATAGATTAGGAGAGTATATTTACCGTAGTGTCATCGGGTTGTGGGACTATCGCAAGCGCCAGTCTGCTACTCTTGCATTGCCAATAAAGGAAAAGGTTGAGCCGTTATTAGAAAAACGCCTAGATAAAGGCCGTAGAGTGATTCCAGTCATAGCCGAATCTGCTGCGGAAATAAAAAAGCCGAAACAGAAGTCACTAGAAACCCGTCCTGTTCTTGCCACATCAGAAGCAGCTGTTATATTGGCGCCGAATACTTTGCCGCCATTAAGCTTGTTAAACCCGCTATTACCCTCACAAGAAAAGGCATTTGCGCATATTAGCTTTGATGAGTTGTCACATCTAGTAGAACAACGTTTATTAGATTTTGGTATTGAAGTAAAAGTGGTAGCGGTAGCGCCGGGCCCGGTGATTACACGTTTTGAATTGGAGTTAGCGCCGGGAATTAAGGTAAGTAAAATTTCAACTTTAGCGAAGGATATTGCTCGTTCGTTATCAGTGGTAAGTGTACGTGTAGTTGAAGTGATTCCAGGAAAATCGGTAATCGGTTTAGAAATTCCTAATGAAAATCGCGAATGGGTTACTTTACGAGAGTTATTAGAATCTGAGAGGTATACGCGATCACTTTCCCCGGTCAGTTTAGTATTAGGAAAAGATATTGCCGGTGAGCCCATTGTTGTAGATTTAGCAAAAATGCCGCATATGTTAGTGGCGGGGACGACGGGATCCGGAAAATCAGTAAGTATCAATGCGATGTTGCTGAGTATGTTATTTAAGTCTTTTCCTAAACAATTACGTTTGATTCTCATTGACCCGAAGATGCTAGAGTTATCGGTGTATGAGGGTATTCCGCATTTGTTAACACCCGTCATTACCGATATGAAGGATGCGGCAAATGCTTTACGTTGGGCTGTAGCGGAAATGGATAAACGTTATCGGCTTATGGCTTCGTTAGGGGTAAGGAACTTAGCTAGTTACAATCAGCGGGTGGAAGATGCGATGAAACAAGGGCAGCCATTATCAATACCTCCCGCGCTTGCGGAGACTATGCTGCCAGCTACCCAGCTGGAGCCTTTGCCAGTGATTGTTATCGTTGCAGATGAATTAGCAGATATGATGATGGTGGTGGGCAAGAAGGTAGAAGATTTAATTGCACGTATTGCACAAAAAGCGCGAGCAGCGGGGATTCATTTGATTTTAGCTACACAGCGTCCCTCTGTGGATGTGATTACTGGTCTTATTAAGGCAAATATTCCAACGCGTATTGCTTTTCAAGTGTCATCGCGTATTGACTCGCGCACTATCTTGGACCAACAGGGTGCAGAGCAGTTATTAGGTAATGGTGATATGTTGTATTTGCCTCCAGGTGCGGGTGTGCCGGTGCGCATTCATGGTGCGTACGTGGCGGATGAAGAAGTGCATCGAGTGGCGGCATCTTGGCGTACTTATGGCCAACCGCATTATTTGCATGAGGTAACCCAAGATGTAACAGGGGGAGCGGAGGGGGAGGGTGATGAGGGTGGCGGAGAGTTGGATCCACTGTATGATCAAGCTGTACGTGTGGTGACAGAGTCCAGGCGTGCTTCTATTTCTTTAGTACAACGACGGTTACGCATCGGTTATAATCGAGCAGCACGGATGATGGAAGATATGGAAGCGGCAGGTGTAGTGAGTACTATTGATGGGAGTGGGGGTCGCGAGGTATTGGCTCCACCGCCTGCAGGCGTGTAAGTTATTATAATAACAGGAGCTCCCACTGAAGACGGTGAGCTGATCTTTCGCTAACGCTCAGGATGACAATTGGATAGTTTAATTGCCAAACTGTCATCCTGAGCGTTAGCGAAGGATCAGCTCACCGTCTTCAGTGGGAGCTCCTGTAATAATATCACCTGGAACTGCGAGCATGAAATTAAAGCAATACATTAAAATACTCATAGTAACTAGTTGTTTGTGGTGTGTTTTTTCATTACATGCAAATTCTGCGGCAGAGGGTTTATCCCAATTATTTGCATCTATCCAAACTATGCAAGCTCATTTTACCCAAACTATTTTTGATAATCACGGTAAAGCGGTGCAACGCTCAGAAGGGCGTATGGCATTTCAGCGATCAGGAAGGTTTCGTTGGGATGTACAACGCCCTATCCCACAATTAATTATTGTGAATGGTGAGCGGTTATGGATTTATGATGCTGATCTGCAACAAGTGGTGATTCGCTCTTTACGGCAATCTGCAGGGGAAGTCCCAGCTTTATTGTTGAGTAGCTCTAATACATCATTACAAGCTGATTTTAGAGTTAGAGAACAAAAGCCAAAGTCTACAGGCGGTAGAGCTAATTGGCGATGGTTTGTTCTTACGCCAAAAGAACACGATAATATGTTTGAGCAAATTCATGTCGGCTTTCAGCAGGGGGAAGTGCGAGCTATGCGTTTGCTAGATCACTTAGGCCATGCTACTTTCATCGAGTTTCAGCGTATCCAATTAAATACAGCATTATCTCCAACTTTATTTTCTTTTACGCCTAAAAAAGGTGTGGATGTGATTGATGAAACTCGACGTTAAGCGATCGCAGCCTTTAGCGACACGTATGCGCCCTCGTACTTTATCAGAATACGTGGGGCAAGCACATTTATTGGCAATAGGTAAACCATTACGCTGTGCACTTGATCAGGGCTTGTTACACTCCATGATTTTTTGGGGACCGCCTGGGTCTGGTAAAACCACATTGGCGCGGTTAATTGCTAATAATACACACGCGAATTTTATTCAAGCTTCGGCTATTTCTTCAGGGGTGAAAGATATTCGTCAGATTGTGGATACAGCCATACAGGCACGTGTCGAGAAACAGCAGGCGACAGTGTTATTTGTGGATGAAATTCACCGCTTTAATCGCGCACAACAAGATGCTTTTTTACCTTATGTGGAAGATGGCACATTAACCTTAATTGGTGCGACCACAGAAAACCCGTCTTTTGAGCTAAATAGCCCCTTACTATCGCGAGCACGTGTGTATGTATTGAAGCAGCTAACTGCAGAGGAGCTATTGCAGATTATTAACCATGCATTACAGGATGCTGAACGTGGCTTAGGTCAATTAGCCATGGAGTTTCCGCATGAGTTACAAGTCATTTTAGCGCAAGCAGCAGACGGCGATGCGCGTCGCGCACTAAATTTATTGGAAATAGTAGCCGATATTGCTCATCAAAGAAGCGGGCAAGAAGTTGCCACAGAAATTGCTTTTGTAGTCACTGCGCAGTTACTGCAGGAAGTGATTCAAGAAAGTGTGCGACGGTTTGATAAAAAGGGCGAAGCGTTTTATGATCAAATATCAGCGTTACATAAAGCGATTCGTGGCTCAGCGCCCGATGCAGCATTATATTGGTTAGCGCGTATGTTAGATGGCGGCTGTGACCCATTGTATATTGCACGGCGTTTAATTCGTTTAGCTAGCGAAGATGTTGGAAATGCAGATGTACGGGCGCTGGGATTAACCTTAGAAGCTTGTGCTGCATATGAACGTTTAGGCAGTCCAGAAGGAGAATTAGCGATAGCCCATGCTGTTGTTTATCTTGCCTGTGTACCTAAAAGTAATGCGATATATAAAGCATTTAATGCGGCGATGCAAGATGTAAAAACTTCTAGTTCGTTAGCGGTGCCATTGCATTTACGGAATGCACCCACCACTTTAATGAAGAATTTAGGTTATGGAAAAGCATATCGTTATGCGCACGATGAAGAACATGCTTATGCAGCAGGAGAGAACTATTTTCCTGAAGGATTGCCTTCTCGCATTTATTATTACCCGACCGACCGTGGGTTAGAGGCAAAAATTAAAGAACGATTGCATTACTTGCGAGAACTAGATAAGAAGGTAAAAGGATAATTATCATGATTCGTTTAACGAATGTGAGTAAGTCTTTTGATGGTGGTCGTACGTTTGCAGTGAATAATGTTTCTTTAACTATTGAAAAAGGCGAAACACTGGTTGTATTAGGTTCTTCAGGGTCAGGCAAAAGCACAATCTTGCGTATGATTAATCGCCTACTTGAGCCGACTTCAGGTTGTATTGAGTTAGATGGTCAAAATGTCGAAGATTATCCAATTGTACAATTGCGGCGATCATTTGGTTATGTATTTCAGGGGATTGGTTTATTTCCACATATGACGGTAAGTGAAAATATTGCCGTTGTTTTACGCTTATTAAAACAGTCTATAGATGCACAAAGACAACGTGTCAATGAGTTGCTGGAGTTAGTTGGGTTAGATCCGGGTATTTATGCTACACGTTATCCAGCAGAGTTATCGGGTGGGCAGCAACAACGCGTGGGTGTAGCGCGGGCTTTGGCAGCTAATCCAGATTATTTATTAATGGATGAGCCTTTTGGTGCGTTAGATACCGTGAATCGAGATGAATTGCAGCAAGAAATATTACGTTTAAAGAAAGAATTAAATAAAACAATATTGTTTATTACGCATGATATTTTTGAAGCATTGCGTTTATGTGATCGACTTGCGGTGATGCATCATGGTGAGTTGGTGCAAATAGGCACCGGTGATGAATTAGTGCATCAGCCTAAAAATGTGTTTGTGCGTGATTTATTTCAAAATGCGGTACGGCAAGTAACAAGTTTTGCAGAGAGTTTGGGTTAGTTGCCCATGGAGTAGTTTGCGGAACTCCTTATTGAGGAATGCCACTTGAATATATTAAATTGCATATGGGAAAACCTACCGGAATTAGGCGTTAAAATTATTGAGCAATTGCATATAGTGACCTCAGCAGTAGGCATTGCATTATTGATAGGAATTCCTTTTGGATTAATCGCTGCACGCCGTCCGCTATTACGTCGTTGGATTATTGGCGCGGCGAATGTTTTACAAACTATCCCAGGATTAGCGTTGTTGGTTTTTCTGCTGCCTTTTTTTGGTATAGGAGCTAAACCTGCCATTATCACCTTGGCTATTTATGCCATTCTTCCTATAGCCACCAATACCGTGCTTGGTATTACCCAGGTTACCCAAGCTAATCTTGAAGCCGCTGATGCATTGGGATTGACTTCTTGGCAACGCCTATGGTTAGTAGAATTGCCATTGGCTAGGCCAACGATGATTGCTGGTATTCGTATTGCTACAACAATCTCTATGGGTATGGCGACACTTGCTGCTTTTATTGGAGCCGGAGGCTTAGGTGATTTTATCAATCGCGGGTTAGCCTTAAATGATACGGGTTTATTATTACTTGGTGCTATTCCAGCTGCTATTTTAGCCTTGCTATTAGATTCCCTTATTCATCGTATTGAAGTGCGCATGCAAACCTATCGTGGTACACAAAAATCTCAGTCGTATGTGTTAGTGGGATTGTTAGCCTTATTTCTCGTGTTTCCACTCATGGTAACATCGGGTCGGTTAATTGTAGCTAATCACCATGGGCCAGTAATTCGTATTGGTAGCGGTAATTTTACAGAACAGATTTTATTGAGTGAATTGATGGCGCAGTTGATAGAGAAACATACAACGCTAAAAGTGCAGCGCAAATTTAATTTAGGTGCTGCGGCTATTTTAATTGATGCAATTCGCCATGATGAAATTGATCTTTATGCTGCCTATACAGGTACGGCTTATATTAATACCTTACATCAGTCTTATACGGATATGTCACGAAATAAACTTTATCAATTTGTAAAAAACGAATATCAAAATCGTTTCCATATTACTTGGCTAGCACCCATGGGGTTTAATGATACGCAGGCGGTAGTAGTGCGCGAAGATTTTGCTAAGCGTTATCACTTGCATACTATGAGTGATTTAGTTGCCTTAGCACCGCGTTTGGTAATTGGCACCCATTCTGATTTCATCCGTCGCTATGATGGGTTACCTGGGTTAGAGAAAAAATACGGTATGCATTTTAAGGCAATTAAAGAGTTAGAACCCACGTTAATGTATGAGGCAATACGTCGCAAAGATGTGGATGTAATTTTAGCGTTTAGTACCGATGGACGAATTCCCGTGTATCATTTGGTTGTATTAGAGGACGATAAGAAATTATTTCCACCGTATGATGGTGCACCGATTATACGTTCTGCTGTATTACAGGCTTATCCTGAATTAGCACCGGCATTAGAGAAGTTAGCGCAGATGCTGAGTGATCAAACGATTCAGCAATTAAATTATCAAGTAGATCTGAAAAAACGTAGCCCTGCTCGCGTCGCACGCGAGTTTTTGCGTAGTAAACAGCTAGTGTGAGGGGATAAAATACCCTACTAACATCCACATCATTGCTGCAACTAGCCCTGCAGCGGGAATAGTAAAAATCCACGCTAGCACAATGTTTTTTGCGACTCCCCAGCGGACAGCAGAAGTACTATAAATAGATCCAACGCCCATGATAGAGCCAGTAATAGTGTGTGTGGTAGATACGGGGACACCTAGCCAAGTTGCTGCGAGTAAAGTTAGGGAGCTAGAGCTTTCGGCACAAAAACCGCCGATGGGTTTTAATTTCGTAATTTTCATGCCCATGGTTTTAACAATACGCCACCCACCAAAGAAGGTACCAAGTGCAATCACAAAGTTACAGGTTACAATAACCCAAAATGGTACGTAAAATTGATCGCCTAACCAATTTGCTGAGTAGAGTAGAATAGCAATAATCCCCATGGTTTTTTGAGCATCGTTACTGCCGTGTCCTAAACTAATCATTGCGGAGGAAATAAACTGCAGTTTGCGGAACCACCCATCTACACGAGCGGGTGTAGAGTAAAAACAGAGGCGCGTGGTGATAAACATGAATAGGCCACCCATGATCATTCCGAGGATGGGGGCAAGTACAATTGCAATCAGTACCTTACTAATTCCAAGCCATTGCAAAGGCGATAACCCAGCTTGAGTAATGCTAGCTCCTAACAATCCACCGATTAATGCATGTGAAGAACTAGAAGGCAACCCATAATACCACGTAAAAATATTCCAAATAATCGCACCCAGTAAAGCAGAGAGAATTACTTGTGTATTAACAATTGAAGGGTCAATTAATCCTGTGCCTATGGTATTAGCCACATGCAATCCAAAAAATAAAAAAGCAATAAAGTTAAAAAATGCTGCCCAAATGACCGCCCAATGGGGTTTTAAAACGCGTGTAGAGACAATCGTAGCAATGGAGTTGGCCGCATCGTGAAATCCATTTAAAAAATCAAAGGCCAAGGCTAGAAAAATAGTAAATAAAATAAGTGGGGTAGCAAGCATTATAGGTACTCGAGTATCATGCCTTTAATGAGATTAGCAACATCTTGGCAACGATTAATAACTAATTTTGTATGTGCGTAAATATCTTTCAGTTTGAAAAACTCCTTGAACTCATTTTCTTCTAAAAATAATTTTTTTTCTCCGGCTAATACCACTTGATGCGCTTCACTTTCAACACGGTCGATTTCATTGCAACGCTGAAATATATACGGCGCATTTTTTAGCGAATGTAAATTATCAATTGCTTCTTTTAATAATCGACAGCATTGTGCACTTAGTTGGCCTAGCTTAATCATTTCTTGCGGAGCTTGTTTTAAGTGATAAAAAGGGAAACGTTGTGCGCAGCGATTAATTTGATCAAGAATATCATCCAAATTACTCGTTAGCTGATGCAGATCATGTCTATCCATGGGGGTAATAAAAGTTTTGTGTAGTAATTCAAAAGTGGTATTGGCAATTTGGTCGGCGTCTTCTTCATAGTGTGCAATAGCATCGACATAATGTTGCTGATTAGGTAAATCTTGCAGCATCTTCGAAAATTCGAAGGCAGCCCCGACTAATTTGTCCGCTGCGCGTTGATATAAATCAAAAAAATTATCTTGACGTGGAAGTAAACGTCTTAGCATACGGCTAGCACCTTATTTATATGAGTGTTCTGCGAATCTGGCGAATTTTAACATAAATTGTTGTTGTTGGGTGACAAGAAAAAGTGCGAACAAAATGAGCAAAACCGCAGATCCGGACCAGGTATTTAGTTTTTCATGGAATAATAACCTACCCCAGAATAAACCAGTGAGTGCAACAATGGTATCAACCAAGCTGTAATAGAGCGGGCCGGCTATCTTGATTAATTTAAAAAATAAAATATAACCGATACTGGAAAGAAGGATTTCTAGCAAAATTATCCAATCAGGTAACAGGAGTGGCCAGTGTAATGTATAAAAATCTCCGTTTATCAACGTAAGCGGAAAGAGGAATAGGCAAGCAAACACTAACATGCCGCGCGATAAAGCCAGTGCACCTTTTTCTTGCGGTGGTTGATAACGAGCAATGTAGGTTGCGCAAATAGCGAAGGATAGAGGGGTGATCAACACGATGCCTATCCACGGAATGGCATCTGGAGAAGGTAAATTTGTTTGGGGTAATAGAATGAGCATTAACCCTGTTACAGCACAAAGAACACCGCTTAAGCGTAGCCAACTAAATGATTCTGCACGACTTAGTAAAGCAATAGGATAAGTGATAATAGGCACGGTATTGACAATCACCGCTAAGATACCAGCAGGCACGTGGGGGGCTGCAAAGTACATGGTGGTATTGGGAATAACGATGCCAGTTAATCCGCAAATGAAGTAATAGCGATATAGCGGGATAGAGAAAGATAGCGTTTGTCGTTTTAACTTTAGAAATAGACTTAGTAATAGTGCTGGCCCTACAGTTTGCCAAAAACTATAACCTAGTGGTGGTACGCCGTTTGTGGTAGCAAATCGGGCAATGGAATAACCGGTTCCCCAGGTAAATCCCAATATAATCAATATAATAAGTGGCATCCAGGGGTTTTTTTGCGAAAGTATAAGCATAAATAATAACCATTGAGCCTAAGAGGCGCATTCTATCATGGTTGTTTAGTCTGGGGTATGGGATTGCTGGGGT
>Ga0155554_137_pt1 | contig 17812 bp, 18 predicted proteins | sample RifCSPhighO2_12_FD_107211 | JGI IMG/M metagenome (GOLD analysis project Ga0155554, IMG submission 107211) | Gammaproteobacteria bacterium RIFCSPHIGHO2_12_FULL_41_20 | reverse complement strand
AGGATGACAATTTGGCAATTAAACTATCAAATTGTCATCCTGAGCGTTAGCGAAGGATCAGCTCACCGTCTTCAGCGGGAACTCCTAACTCTGGGTTATGCATGAAATAGCGATTGACTTCTTACGCAACCTTTCTTAGTGTGTTTCATTCAAGAACCCAACCCTAAGGAGCAATACCCGTGAACATGAAAATTGTATCTCTTGTTGCATTAGGTGCTATGATCCCCGCTCTTAGCTATAGCGCCCCCCAACAACAATCCGTTAGTCCAGCTGAAAAAGCACGTATCGAGCAAGTTGTACATGACTACTTATTGAGCAACCCCCAGGTAATCATGGAAGCCGTGCAAGTTTTGCAGAAAAAACAAATGGATGAGATGCAACAAACTGTACAGAAAACGCAAGGTGTGGCAGCAAAATATGCAGAATCACTTTTCCACCAAAACAATGACCCTGTTGCTGGCAACCCCCAAGGAAAGGTCACATTAGTGGAATTTTTAGACTATCAATGTGGGCATTGCATCGAAATGTCCGGGATGGTAGATGAAGCTATAAAGAAAAATCCTGATTTACGCGTGGTATTTAAACAATTTCCCATTCGCGGACCTGTATCTGTAGTAGCAGCAAAAGCAGCTTTAGCTGCCAATCAACAAGGTAAGTATTTTGAGTTTCATAACGCCATGATACAAACCGTAAAAAAAGGCCAGCCACTGACAGAAAATGATGTCTACCAGGTTGCTCAAACCATTGGTCTAAATGTAGATAAACTCAAAACAGAAATGAACGATAAAGTAGTCGACCAATCCTTAAAAAATAATTATAAACTCGCACAAGAGTTGAAGTTGTTCGGCACTCCAGCTTTCTTTATTGGAAAAACCAGTCTTGCAAAAAATGCAGCAACAGGATCTATTACTTATATTCCAGGCGGTATGAGTGAGTCGCAATTGCAAGAGTTGATAAGCAAGAATCAAGGGTAATAAAAACTTTTTATTCCTCCTCTTCTCCCATGTTGTTTACGGGAGAAGAGAGGGATTATATTAATAATAATCATCATAATACCCTACGCCCTCTATGCCCTGCTTACAAACTCTCATTACAACTAGCTGGCAAGCTCCCTGTGCACCAGCAATACAAAAAAGTGCGATTAGTCAATTAGAATCAGGGAAAATACTATATTTCCCACATTTAGCATTTTTACTCTCAAGCGAAGAAACGTTACTTTTATCACCACGGTATGCCAACCCAGCGGCAAAAAATATTAGTTATGATACCAATACTAGTCAATTACAAGGCATACACCCAAGAACGAGTAAAGAACATAAGAAAATATTAACACGCATGTTGCATCGATATGCAGGGTATGCAACGCAGCTTATCGAAAACACATTACCACGCTATAATGCCGCCTTAATCATAGGCCGCACCAGTTATCGACCAGTGCAAATCGATGGACGCGTCGCCACCTCTTATCGCAAGGATGACAAACGATTACATGTCGATGCATTCCCTTCTGCGCCTAACCAAGGCAAGCGTATTTTGCGCGTTTTTTCTAATATCAATCCCCATCAAGAAGATCGTGTTTGGCGGATAGGAGAACCCTTCGAGGCGGTAGTAAAACAATTTCAAAAAACACTCTCTCTACCCCTCCCCGGCCAAGCAGCATTACTACATCTTTTACATATCACTAAGTCACGACGATCCTTATACGACCATATCATGTTACAATTACATGATCACATGAAAGCGGATGAAATCTACCAACAAAACGCTCAGCAAGAAAAGGTTTCCTTCCCTACTGGGAGTTCTTGGATTGTACAAACTGATCATGTTTCCCATGCCGTTGTACATGGGCAATACGCCTTAGAGCAAACATTTTACCTACCCATCAACGCCATGCAGAATGAACAACACTCCCCTCTACGTATTTTAGAAAAAAACTTAAATAGACTTCTAATAGAAAGAGTGTGATCTGTGATTACTGCCATTATTAATAATTTTATCAATGAATTCATAGAGAATGGAGAAGACCCATACCAGTCAGAGCAGAAGTTAACGTTTTTCTCTGATATGCTAGATCCCGAGCTGCCAGCGGAGGGCCGCCATATAGCAAAGTGGCGATTAAGATTAAACATTCCACAAGAAGAACTTCTTGCAATACGGGGAACATAACTAATGATCCCACAAAGCCAGATATCTAAGCTATCTAATCGCTTACTGAAAGAGCATGGAGGTAAGCGTATACCAGAAAATATACTGGAACGGGAATTGGCATGTTTTATCTTGGCGACCTCAAAGATACCCGAATTTTCTTGATATAATAGTGCGATTATTTAACATAATAAACGATGGGGTGCAGAATGGCATCGAGTAGACCGACATCATTAGGTGAGCTAGATATTCTACCAAGAGATACAATAGAAGTAATATGCTCCTTTTGTTCGCCAGGAACACTCGGTTTATTTGCACGAGCATCGCGCGGAGCTGAAGAAGCGAGTGCTCTCATCCGGTTACTAGTTGCTGCGGTGAATGCAGAACCCGAATCTTATCAACAAGCAGACGCAACGCGATTAGCAGCGATAGCTATTTTGAAAAGACATCCTGAGTTATTGTTTGTAACAGAGAGAGTAACAGACCACTTTGGTCGAAAGATAGAAGCGACACCTTATCAACTTTTGCTGGGTGCAGGCGATACCTGGGCATTAAAGCAAGTACATGCATCCATCATACCGTGCATAGAAAATGGAAACGCAATCGCTGAAGCCCAATTTAAAACCCAGTTCCCCCATTGTCCATGGCCGCCCACTTCGGATATGAGTGAAGAAGCGCTCTATGATGATAGAAATAGAGTACAGATCGCACAGGTGATTGCCCAACTAAAAGTAATTGTTACGACAATATCAGCCGACCCCTGCACCAATGGTCAAGCCACGCTGGATGAGACAACAAAAGCCGTTGCGGACCTATGCCAAATCTTTGCACCCAAAGAAGGAGAAGTCATTCAGACAGGATTGCATTTTCCGTTAGGTATTATGAAGGAGATATACAAAGTATATGATACTCAATTCGACCCATGGAGTGGTGCTCAGTTAGCTTTCTTTTCCCGCGCAGTCATAGGGGCAGCGGAAGCGGCCTTAACCGCGGTGGATGGCCAGTGTTGCAAGAATGGGTTAGGCAATCTCGATATGGAAAAAGGCCCCGATCGACGGGATGGTTTATTTTGCCCGCGGCCGCGTGGCATTCCTCCTGCATTGGCGCCTCTCACTAACAAGCTTGGCCGCACGATGTTCGTGGACCCTTCTAACGGAGATTCTTGCGCGTTGTCTTCTTCTCTTGGGGTTTTTGATTGGTATAATAAAAGCTGGGTGGCCCGGTCCGCCTTGTGGATAGCTACGTGGGCGTCCGGCTGGCGGCAGGGGTCGTGTTTGAGGGGGCTGGGTGGTGTTGCTTGGACAACTTACGGAGAACAAAAGCAGAGACGTACGGGAACTATATTATGCGACCACGCTTCGAAGCGTCAACACACCGTCCCGCGATGAGCATGACCATCAGCTGAAATGCGTGATGCTCTAATCTGGCGCAACAATAATCCAGCAGCATAAGCGGCTGGAGTAATATCTAGGCAAGCTCGACAAAACCATTGTACGAGCTTGATTTACGCTACCAGCCGATGTGGCTTCACCCTTCCATCCGCTAAGACCTCACCAATACCAAGAAATTTTGCATCGACGGATAAGAGACGAATAAGCCCGGTCGATGGTAATTCTGGCACTCGCACAGCTTGGCCCATGCGCAAATAAAATGCGGCTGCTGTTGATAATTTAACTGCAGGAAAAACATCTACCGCTGATTCCATCGGCAATAACAATGCACTAAGCCCTTGCATTCCCGCCTCTTCGTGAATGCTCTCCAGGATAGACATCGAATACATCGTTGCCTGTTGATAAGGAGACACAGCCATGCGCCGTAACTGATATACATGCGCGCCACAACCCAGTTCCCGACCTATATCCTCAACCAAAGTGCGAATATAAGTTCCTTTACTACAATGCACATATAAACTAAGCAAATCACCGCATAATTCTTCTGCTTGCAATACATGAATACAAACTTCGCGAGGCTGCCGTTCTACCTCTATCCCTTGCCTGGCTAACCGATACAATGGTTTGCCATGATACTTGAGAGCAGAATACATGGGAGGCACTTGTTCAATCACCCCCATAAATCCAGGTAAAACTCGCATCAAGTTTGATAAATTAATGCCTTCTACTGAAGAAACAGCAACAATCTCGCCTTCACTATCCGCTGTGGTTGTTTGCACACCCAATTTCGCTACAACGCGATAATACTTATCTGAATTTAATAAGAATTGAGAAAACTTTGTTGCCTCCCCTAAGCATAGCGGCAACATACCTGTGGCCAGCGGATCTAAGCTTCCTGTGTGGCCCGCTTTTTTGGCAGAAAATAACCGTTTAACACGTTGCAAAGCATGATTCGACGTAATACCCCTAGGCTTATCTAATAAGAGTATCCCATGAACATCGCATAATTGTTTTTGCATACAATGGGCCTTAGGCTCTGTGCAAGTATTCCTGCGTTTTTTCTCAATCAGATCATATTCATCTGGTAGCAATCTGCTCTGTTAAAAAGGGAAGTTATTCTTTCACAGAGCCTTACGTTTTATTTTCTTTTGAGCCCTTCAACGCAGAATCAATAAGTGATGAAATATGATGACCACGTAGACTAGAATCATCATAGACAAACTTTATCTCGGGAATAATGCGTAACTTTACTTTCTGCGCTAAGGTATGACGGATATATTTCGCGGCATGATTCAATGCAAGCACCACTTCTTGCTCTTTACCTTCTTCCAGCGTACTCACAAACACTTTAGCAAAAGACAAATCTCGAGCGACAGTCACCCCCGTAATTGTCACCAATTGAAAACGAGAGTCTTCGATTTCTTCTTGTAAAATTTCAGCTAACGCAGCTTGCATTAACCCAGCCACACGTTGAGTCCGATCAAACCCTCGTTTCATTAAATTTCTCGCTTAATTTCTATCTTCTCAAAAACTTCTATCTGGTCACCCGTTTTAATATCATTATAATTTTTAACACCTATCCCACATTCCATGCCATTGCGTACTTCAGAAACATCATCTTTAAAGCGGCGCAACGACTCTAATACTCCCTCAAATACAACCACATTATCACGCAATACCCGAGTAGAAGCGTTGCGTTTCACTATTCCCTCTATCACCATGCAACCAGCAATAGCACCGACTTTGGAAGAACGAAACACTTCTCGTACTTGCGCAAGACCCAATATTTTCTCTTGAATTTGTGGCGCTAAAAAGCCGCTCATTGCCTTCTTTACTTCATCAATTACATTATAAATAATATTATGATATCGAACATCGACGCCAGTCGTTTCAATTAGTTTACGTGCCTCAGGGTTTGCTCTAACATTAAAAGCAACAATAATCGCACCCGAAGCGATAGCGAGATTCACATCTGTTTCGTTAATACCGCCAATACCACCAGAAATAATTTTTACCCCCACTTCTGAGGTTGCCAACTGCACTAACGCCTGAGATAAGGCCTCCACAGAGCCTTGTACATCAGCTTTCAATACAATGTTTAAAACCGTTTGAGTTTTTTCTTCACCCATCTGTTTCAACACATCTTCCAACTTTGGCAATGCCTGCTGCGCTAATCGCACTTCACGGTGTTTACTTTGTCTAAATGCAGCCATGTCGCGTGCGCGTTTCTCATCAGCTACCACTGTAAACTCTTCCCCTGCCTGTGGCATACCAGGCACCCCAAGTACCTCTACTGGAATAGAAGGCGTTGCTCCATCTATCGGCTTTCCTGTCTCATTCAGTAATGCTCTAACACGACCATATTCTATACCAGCAAGAATAATATCCCCTTTGCGTAACACCCCTTGCTGCACTAATAAAGTAGCCACTGTACCGCGTCCCTTATCAACGCGAGACTCAATGATGACTCCTTTCGCAGGACAATCGACAACGGCAGTTAACTCTAATACTTCTGCTTGCACTAATACCGAATCTAATAGCTGATCAACCCCTTGGCCTGTCTTTGCAGAAATAGGCACAAACATGGTATCACCGCCCCATTCCTCTGGGATAAGCCCATATTTAGATAGTTCCGTTTTAATCCGATCTGGATCAGCGCCGTGTTTATCCATTTTATTAATCGCAACTACCAATGGCACACCCGCTGCTTTAGCATGTTGTACAGCCTCCACAGTCTGCGGCATCACACCATCATCCGCTGCCACTACCAAGATAACAATGTCTGTTAATTTTGCACCACGTGCACGCATAGCGGTAAAAGCGGCGTGACCCGGTGTATCCAAAAATGTGATCACACCTTTAGGAGTTTCTACATGATAGGCACCAATATGCTGAGTAATCCCACCCGCTTCCTTATCTACCACTTTGGTCCGACGAATATAATCCAGTAATGTGGTTTTCCCGTGATCCACATGTCCCATAATAGTAATCACTGGAGGACGAGATAATGCTTCACCTTGCACTTCTGTTTCTTTAGCAAACGCTTCCTCTACAGCATGTGCGCTTACCGCTACAGGCTTATGCCCTAATTCTTCAACTACCAACATTGCCGTTTCTTGATCAATGACTTGATTAATCGTTGTCATCATACCCATCTTTATAAGGGCTTTTATCACTTCTGCGGCTTTTACTGACATTCTCTGTGCCAACTCATTAATAGCAATAACAGTAGGTACTGGCACTGCATGAATAATCGGGGCAGTAGGCTTAGTAAAAGCCTGCACTTGCACTTTTATCTGATGCGCAGTACGCGCTTTACCTCGCCGACGCACATAATCAGTGGCTTCTGTGTCATCGCCTTCTTCTTGGCGTTTAAGTACTAAACTTAAATTTGTACCTCGACCAAGCAATGCCTCAAAACCTTTGTCACTGCTCCCCTGGTCACGACTGCGTTTTTTCTTTTTAGGCCGTTCCCCGCCGCCCATCTCAGCGTCATCGTCTACTAATGCCTTATGCAGCGTTTTATCTTTATGCTTTATTTCCGTCGTTTTAGGCTTTTCTATTTCCGACACCGGTGTAGAGACAGGTCCAGATGCATCAGTAGCGCTAACTGGCTGAGCACCTTCAGGTGATACTTCTACTACCACATCTGGAACAGACACAAAGTCATCCACAATAGCAGAAGCGAGCGCTTCTGCACCTTGCGTCATTTCTAGCACAGAAGTAGAAGCCCCTTCAGATATGGGCAACTCGACAGATAACTTTGTCTTTACTTCTTCTTCCGCAGAAGGACGTTTTACATAGGTACGTTTTTTGCGAACTTGCACACTAATCGTCTTGCCTGCACCGTGTGAGCCACCCACACGAATTTCACTGGTTTTAGCACGACGTAAAATAATTTTTTCAGGTGCATTGTGGGTTTTTGCACCATGATGTTGTTGAAGATAATGCAGTAACTTTTGTTTCTCTTCTTCGGTAACAATATCTTCTGAGCCTGAGATATTGATTTGTGCATCTTGAAACTGCGCAAGCAACCGCTCTACAGAAATACCAATGTTTTCTGCTAACTGCTTAACCGGAACCCCTTGCTGCTGAGTTCCTTTACCTGACTTCTTTACCAAGTATAACCTCCACCTATATTACTATTTTAAGCATTATCAGAGTCTTCAAACCAAGGTTTACGCGCTGTCATAATTAACATAGCTGCTTTATTTCTATCAACCTCATCTATTTCTAATAAATCATCAATAGATTGTTCAGCAAGATCTTCTCGAGTAATAATTCCATGTCTAGCTAAAACATAGGCTAAATGCTTATCCATACCTTCCATGGTTAAAAGGTCTTCAGCTGGCTCTTTTTCTAGCGCTTGCTCTTCTGCGATAGCTTGTGTAAGTAACGCCGCTTTAGCACGCTCACGCAGAGCATTCACCATCGTTTGATCAAACCCTTCTATTTCCAGTAACTCTTGAACGGGAACATATGCAATTTCTTCTAATGTTGAAAACCCTTCTTCACTCAAAGCCTCGGCAACATCTTTATCTATTCCCAGCTTTTCTTCGAAAACAAGCACTACTTTTTCTTCTTCAGCAGCTGACTTGGCTTGCGCCTGATCTTCACTCATGACATTTAATGTCCAACCCGTTAATTCACTCGCAAGCCGCACATTCTGACCATTTCTACCTATAGCCTGCGCTAACTGATCTACTTTAACAGCCACATCCATCGCATGAGAATCTTCATCTACCACAATTGAAGCCACTTCAGCAGGTGCCATCGCATTAATAACAAGCTGAGCCGGGCTGTCATCCCAGAGCACAATGTCAATCCGCTCACCCCCAAGCTCGCTCGATACCGCTTGCACTCGTGCTCCACGCATCCCCACACAAGCGCCAATAGGGTCAATACGGCCGTCATTCGTTTTAACCGCAACTTTAGCTCTCGAACCAGGATCACGCGCTGCCGCCTTAATCTCAATTAATTCTTCGCCAATTTCTGGAACTTCAATTTTAAATAATTCCACTAGCATAGGGGCACGTGAGCGACTAACTAACATCTGTGGCCCTTTGGCTTCCGCTTGAATATCATATAAATAAGCACGCACGCGATCACCTGTACGCATGGTTTCATGAGGAATCATCTCCGTGCGCGACAAAAAAGCTTCTGCATTATTAGCTAAATCCAAAATAATAAATTCTCGTGTTACACGTTTTACTGTTCCCGTCACTAACTGACCTAAGCGTTCGCGATATGCATTAGCAATTTGCGCCCGTTCCGCCTCAAAAACTTTCTGTATAATCACTTGTTTAGCTTTTTGCGCAGCAATGCGTCCAAACTCGACGGACTCCATAGGCTCAACGATATAATCCCCTAGTTTAACTTGTGGATCTTTTAACTTTGCTTGCTCCAATGTTAAATAAGCCTGCTCATTTTCTTCCTCTACTTCAGCTAGCTCAGCCTCATCTACCACTTTCCAACGCTGAAATGTTTTGTAATCACCTGTTTTACGATTAATTTCCACCTTAACATCAATGCCTTCTTCCGCCCGTTTTTTTGTGGCGGTTTCCAAAGCCGCCTCAATAGCCTGAAAAATAACTTCCCTATCCACGCCTTTTTCGTTGGATACCGCTTCAACTACATATAAGATCTCTTTATTCATAAAATGACCTCACCTATCCAACCTGAATTACATACAGCGGTTTCCACTACATTCATAAGTGTATCTCCGCCACTACATGTGCTCTCTCAATATTCGCAAAAGACAAGACCGTATTGGTTTCATCGTTATCAACCAAAAGACTAATGTCCTCTCCATCCACACCTACTAACACTCCACTAAACTGCCGCCGCTGATTAACCGGGAAGTGTAAACGTATCTTAACGCGGCTGCCAATGTATTTTTGATAATGGGCAAGCTCGAATAAAGGCCTATTAATACCCGGAGAAGACACCTCCAACGTATACTTGCTTGGAATAAGATCCTCTACGTCTAGCATTGCCCCCGCCTGACGACTTACTAAAGAACAATCCGTCACCGTCACTCCCGAAGGCTTATCAATATATATCCGCAATACCCTCTGTCTACCCTCCTGGGCATGCTCACATCCCACAAACTCATATCCCATGCCGGTTATCAGCGTGGCTAAATGTGCATACAATGCTGTATTTACTTGCTTCACTTGTTCCCCTAAAATTAAAAAACCCCAATACGGGGTTTCTTGATTTTTATCATTTCTTAGCGGGGGCAGGATTTGAACCTACGACCTTCGGGTTATGAGCCCGACGAGCTACCAGACTGCTCCACCCCGCAATGAACGTGATATTCTAATGAATGGTTATGTCATATTCAAGGCCAATCATCGAAGAAACAAAAAATATTTTAGTTGAACGACTTATGTGCATGAAATAGGCTGTCAAGTAAAAAGCGCTTGTCCCTACCCGTTCATCCAGCTACAATAGGGCGCTTATTTTTTTAGCTAAGTTAAAACTTAAGTTTTATGTGGAGTGATATTACATGGCATTAACAGCAACAGCAAAAGCCCATATTATTAAAAGTCATCAACAAGGTAAAAGCGACACCGGCTCTCCAGAAGTACAAATAGCCCTATTAACAGCACGCATTATTTATTTAACTGACCACCTTAAAAAACATGCTCACGATTTTCATACTCGTTATGGTTTAACGAATTTAGTTAGCCAACGTCGTCGCTTATTGCGATACCTAAAAACCAAAAGCATCGAGCGTTATCGCACATTGATCAAAAAACTCGACGTCCGCGGTTAATTTTTAAAAGTAACATCAACTAATAGTGAGCCCCCTGTGACAGCCATTAAAAAAACATTTCGTTACGGCAACCATAATGTAACATTAGAAACTGGTGCCATCGCTCGACAAGCAACTTCCGCGGTATTAGTCAGCATGGATGATACAATTGTGCTGGTCACACTAGTAGCAAATGCCAGCGAGGAGGAGCGCGATTTCTTCCCCCTGACTGTTAATTATCAAGAACGTACTTATGCAGTGGGTCGTATCCCAGGAGGCTATTTCAAGCGCGAAGGAAAACCCAGCGAGAAGGAAACACTTACCTCACGCTTAATTGACCGTCCATTACGACCTTTATTTCCCAAGGGATTTCACTGTGAAGTGCAAATTATTGCCACTGTTTTATCCATGAACCCAGAGATTAACCCTGATATTCCTGCCATGATTGGGGCCTCTGCTGCCGTTGCCTTATCTGGGCTTCCAGTGTTTAGCCACCTAGCTGCAGCACGAGTGGGGTATCATAATGGCACTTACTTACTCAACCCAACCTTATCTCAGCTTAATACCTCGCAACTCGATATGGTGGTAGCTGGCACGGAAAATGCTGTACTCATGGTTGAGTCAGCAGCCAAAGAGCTGTCCGAGTCTGTCATGTTAGGCGCCGTCATGTTTGCACACAAAGAAATGCAAGTCGCCATTCAGGCTATTAAAGAGTTGGCTGCTGAAACCGGTAATCCTAATTGGGAATGGGAACCCCGTACTGTTAACCCCGCGCTTGAAACCAGACTCACTGAACTATGCGAAGCGCCTATTATCAAAGCCTATCAACTACAAGACAAGCAAAGTCGCCAGCAAGCTATAGAAGCTGCTCGTGAACAAATGATAGAACAAATATTAGCTGAGCAGCTAGCCAAAGAAGAAAAACCGAATGAAGCCATATTATTACGCGATGCAGAACAAACATTTAGTCAAGTAGAACGCAGAATCGTAAGAAACCAAATTCTACAAGGAACACCTCGTATTGATGGCCGTGATACCAAAACCGTTCGGCCTATTTCCATACAGGTTGGGCTACTAACTCGTACCCATGGCTCAGCTTTATTTACACGTGGTGAAACCCAAGCAATTGTTGTTGCCACCCTAGGGACAGAACGTGATTCACAAATTATTGATGCTTTAGAAGGTGAACGTCGAGATGCATTTATGTTGCACTACAACTTTCCGCCTTATTCTGTTGGCGAAGTTGGTATGGTAGGTAGCCCCAAACGTCGCGAAATTGGCCATGGTAGCTTGGCAAAACGTGGCCTTGCCGCTGTGCTGCCCTCACAAAAAGACTTTTCGTATGTTATCCGCATCGTATCAGAAATTACTGAATCCAACGGCTCTAGCTCTATGGCCACAGTTTGCGGCAGTAGCTTAGCCCTCATGGATGCCGGTGTACCTATCAGTGCACATGTAGCTGGTATTGCAATGGGCTTAGTAAAAGAAGGCGACCAGTATGCTGTGCTCACAGACATTCTCGGTGATGAAGACCACTTAGGCGATATGGATTTTAAAGTAGCTGGCACAACAAGTGGCGTAACCGCCTTGCAAATGGATATTAAGATTGATGGTATTACAGAAACCATCTTACGTGACGCACTAGATCAAGCACGTGAAGGCAGAATGCATATTCTCTCACTCATGGAGCAGAGCATTACTAAACCACGACAAGAAATGTCCGCTTATGCACCACGCATTTTAAATATTCAAATCGCCCCCGATAAGATTGCTAGTGTCATTGGTAAGGGTGGTGTCACAATTCGTGCGCTTACCGAAGAAACGGGCACAGTTGTCGATATTGGCGATGACGGTGTAATTCGTGTGGCTGCTGCTGATCTTTCTGCCTGTGAAGAAGCTATCCGGCGTATTGAACGCCTTACTGCAGATGTCATACTAGGCGAAATATACGAAGGCACGGTAGCCAAACTCATGGACTTTGGCGCTATAGTTACTATCTTGCCAGGAAAACAAGGGTTGGTACATATTTCTCAAATTGCCCATGAACGCATTGCAAAAGTAAGCGATAAGTTATCAGAAGGACAAGTAATTAAAGTAAAAGTTATTGAAATTGACCGACAAGGCCGTATACGCTTGTCGATGAAAGACATTAAGGAAAATGAGCTTAGTTAAAACCATTCTGCGTAGACGAAGATCTATATAGTGAGTGACAAGAATTAATAGATTCCTGTCTACGCAGGAATGACTCATTAGACCTCTTTCCAAACCCAGACTAAAAAACAACAAGGTCAAAAAAATGAACTATCCCGTTGCTTTACCTACCAGACTAAGGAATTCCGAACGCGTACCCCTATCCTCACGAAAGCCACCTAGCATTACCGATGTCGTCATCACTGAGTTTTGCTTTTCCACACCGCGCATCATCATACATAAGTGCTGCGCCTCAATAATGACACCCACTCCTTGCGCCCGCGTGACTTTCAACACAGCCTCCGCAATTTGTTTAGTTAATTTCTCTTGAACTTGCAAACGTCGACCAAACATATCAACAATCCGTGCGATCTTGGATAATCCAATAATCTTACCTTGTGGAATATAAGCCACATGACATTTTCCAATAAAAGGTAAGAGATGATGCTCACATAGAGAATAAAGCTCAATATTCTTAACCAGAATCATTTCATCATTATTAGTGTCAAACAATGCACCATTTACAATATCCTCTAAGGACTGCTGGTACCCTTGAGTCAAAAACTGTAGCGCAGCTGCTGCGCGCTGAGGCGTTTTGACAAGCCCATCACGCTGCAAATCTTCTCCTAATGCTTCAATAATTTTTCGAAAATGTGTTTCTATCATGCTGCTCACCACTCATTCTATTTGTCTTATCTACTCTTGCCACTTTATCCGAGAGTGTTTATCCCGGGGGCCATTTTAAACGCCGCCCGCCTATAAGATGCATATGAATATGAAAAACACTCTGCCCCGCTCCAGCGTTGCAGTTAAATACCAACCGATAACCCTCTTCAGAAATGCCTAATTGCTTAGCCAACTGTTTTGCTACTTGAACCATATGGCCAACCAGCTCATTATCTTCCGCCTGCAAATCATTCATTGTCGCTATATGTTTTTGAGAAATAATTAATTTATGCTGAGGAGCCTGAGGATTAATATCATCAATAACGATCACCTTGTCGTCATGGTGAAGCACATTTGCCTTGATTTCACCGTTTATTATTTTACAAAACAAACATTCCATTTAATCACCCCTCTTACTCTAAAAACCCCAAGATGGCATAGCATAACACAGGAATTCACCAGTGTAGACTAGGTATTCACTGACGAGATAAGATACTAAGATCAAACAGACCCTAGTAATCTGGGTAAATAAAATAAGAGGAAAAGACCCGTGAGAAGAGCCCTATTTGAACAAGGCAGTCAACCTGATAATAAGAAGTTGCCAGAGAGTAGTAATGCAAGTACTAGCCACGCGAGCATACAACAACAATTACAGCAACAACGTGAAGCCAAACGAGCTATAGCAGAAGAAATGCTGATGAGTGTAGCAAATACAAATGCTCAATGCGCAGAAACATTAGCTGAATTAGACAGGCAAGGAGAGCAACTTGCTAGAGCGCATGATAAAGTAAGAGGGGTGCACGAACATTTGAGCATGGCAGAACAACACCTTCACAGAATGGAACATTTCTTCCCAAGCCTCTCTCGCCCACCTCAACCACCACAACCCGTTGCAGATACTGCAAGCGATAGAAGAAAAGCTCAAGCGCCAGTAGTAACATCACCCGCAAATCAGCCTCGGCAATCATCCATGGAACAGAGTGCCTCATCTTCTGATGATGCGCAACTTGACATGGCACTAGAGCAAATAACCAATGGATTGCAGTTGCTTCAAAATCAATCCCGCGTTTTAGGGGCTGAATTAGATCGCCAGAATGCCAAGCTTGGTGGCCTTGAACAAGATGTAGATACTGCCAACTCACGCCTACGTCAGGATAATAGACGAGTACGAAACTTGATGTGACAAGCCACTACCCCTGCTAGCTTAGAGTCAGGAGTTCTCGGTGAATAAAGAATAGCAAGCAAAAGGGCGGTATAAAAGCACAATGGCTTCCCCGCTAAAAGCATGCGGGGACAAGCTGCTTCCAGCCTCCTGCGCTTTATTTGCGCTTTTATACCGCCCTTTTGCTTGCTATTCTTTATTCACCGAGAATTCCTGACAATTCAACCCTCAAGTTGAAGATTCTTGTCATTTCAAGTACAAATAACAGCAAATTATTTTAGAGGTCAGCATATGAATATGGATGCTATAGAAGCGGGCAAAAAAGTCCCCGAAGATATAAATGTCGTCATTGAAATACCTTCTCGCAGTAACCCAATTAAATATGAAATTGATAAAGCCAGTGGCATGGTAATGGTAGATCGCTTTATTGCTACGAGTATGCACTACCCCTGTGATTATGGTTTCATCCCGCATACTCTGTCAGAAGACGGTGATCCCGCCGATGTATTGGTTATTTCACCCTACTCGCTACTACCTGGCGTTATGATTCGCTGCCGACCTATAGGCTTATTACGCATGACCGATGAATCCGGTAAGGATGCAAAAATATTGGCTGTTCCTATCAATAAACTTACCCTACTCTACCAACACATACATAAACCTGAAGACTTAGGCACGGACTTACTTGCCACCATCGAGCACTTCTTTAAACATTATAAAGATCTGGAAAAAGACAAATGGGCAAAGATCGATGGATGGGAAGGGACTGAAACTGCTCATAAAGAAATTTTATCGAGTATTAACCGCTATCAGCAAAAAAAAGGCGTTGTCGCATAAAAGAAAAAGGGAACGAGATATCCATCTACGTTCCCTTTTTATCTACCCCGGGCCTCCAAGCCCCTCTACCTTTCCTTGGTAGAATAATCCATAGTCGATGTATCATTTCCTTGATACCGGTCCATTTCTTTTAATCATCCTTGATTTTATAAGCATAGCAAATCATTTTAGATTTACAAATCATCTGCATGGACATTATTTGACCTAACACAAAAAACCCTTTTATCCACATAAGCTTTGTTCATAATATAATCAATAAGTTAAGTTTATCGCTAGTGAGCCACTTGGCTAAGAAATGCCAAAAATAATAGCCTATATCTTACGCCATGTTAAGATATAGCCTACAAAAAGGCATTCTGGTAATCTAGGGTTTGTTTACAATTCAACCCTCGATCCCCTCTTTTTGCAGCCGAGGCTTGAATTGTAAGACCCTACAGTGCAACTCTAGGAGAAATTGAATTTTTCCAAAAAAATCGTTTTAAACAACGCTGTAAAAATGCTGATATATAAATAGCAATACTAAGTGCACCAAAAATCATACAAGCAATGTAAATTGGCAATAAACCAATAATAAAAAAATGCCCATGCTTAGTCAGATGTCTATCCAGCTTAATAATAGAAGAAATCGAAAGGTGCAGTAAATTGTCCTCTAATAACAAGTAATAAACGATATAAATCGCCACCATCACGCAGATAATAGTTATCGCATTAAAGAAATGAAATAATCTCACTCCGTGCTCCTTAGCAAATAGCAGAACTGTTGATCAACTCAAAAAACCTTACTTTTACAACTGGACTTTGGCCATTTTTAAAAAACGCTCAACAACACCGTTATCCTGAGGGCGTTTTTTGCTAGAATGATCTCTTTTTGCACATCTTGAGATCCTTCGCTACGCTCAGGATGACAAACTCATCACCCTCTCTCAAAAATGGCCAAAGTCCACTACAAGAGTTTCACGGAATACGAGATAAGCTGTCACGCCAGCAAAGACTCGTAGGCGTCCAGAAATAGCATTATCCTGATTGGAATAACCTTTATATTACAATTACCTGAACTGGATGCCAGCCTTTTCTGGCGTGACAGCTTATCTCGTATTCCGTGAAACTCTTATATTGACAACAGGCTCTATTCAATTTAACAAAATTACTTTAAAGAACTCTTAAGGGTGGCCTTAAACATCGGTATACTACCGCATAATTGAAACTACTTTAGAAGAGGTAGCGGTGTCATGCGCACAGCAACAATAGAATTACATAAGGAGGAACTAGGATTTTCTGCTGGACATTTTACTATTTTTTCCGCCACCGATCGTGAACACTTACACGGTCATAACTATCAGGTTCAAGTTGGTTTTTACATCCTGATTGCACATAATGGCATGGCATTCGATTACCGCTTTTACAATACCAAAATTCAAGCACTATGTGAAAAATTAGACCGGCGGTTTTTGTTAGCGGGACAGTCACCTTATTTAAGAATAGAAGAAACTCAAGATGGGATAATAGCACACTTTAATACTGAAAAAATTCCATTTCTTAAAAGAGATGTGGTTATTCTACCTATTGTTAACGCTACCATTGAAGAACTCTCACATTGGTTTTTGCAACAATTATTAAGAAATATCAAAGAAATAACCAGGCATAGCATTCAAGGTATCACAGTTCGTGTCGCCAACGGGCCTGGGCAATCTGGCGTAGCAGAATGGAAAGCGCTCCCTACGGGGGTCGAACCCGTGTTACCGCCGTGAGAGGGCAATTACATAGACGTTCTTGCTCCTCCATCATGGGGTCAGTGAAGCGAGCGTAACTTAGCAGCCATCAACCTTATTCGAATTGCAAAAACCCTTAAAGTTGAAGTCGGGGAATTATTTCCATCAATCAGACACACTCAGTATGGAGTAAGTCATTGAATTATAATAAGGATAATGATAACTTAATATTGACTCTCGCTTGACAATTTTGAGTGTCAATATTAAGTTATAGGGATGAAGCCAAAAAATGCCCTAAAAAAGCTAAAACTCCTTCTACTCGCTCCAAGCTTTACAAGCAAGGAGGCGCACATCCGTGGTGTTAGCTCATCAACACTTGCCTATTATGTAAAGCAAAATGAATTGACGCGCATTGGTCACGGAATTTATCGTGGCGCAAATGCCCCGGTAATAGATGATTTCCGCTGGGAAGACCTCATTGAAGCAATGCAGAGAGTCAAAGAAGGAGTCATTTGTCTTACATCAGCACTATCCCTATATCGCTTAACTGAGGAAATGCCTTCACAGCATTGGATTGCGATTAGAAATGACACAGTTCATCGGGCCATGCCATCCACGAAAGTGGTTAGAATGCGAAATCTTACTCTTGGCAAAACCAAGATAAAAATTGGTAATATTACTCTCCCTATTTTTGATCGAGAGCGAACTATTGTAGATGCTTTTCGTTATCTGGGACGCGAAGCAGCTTTAAAAGCATTAAAAACAGCATTGACCAAAAAAGGCTCTGAGAAAATCAATATTGAAAAAATTAGACAATACGCAAAAAAACTTAGAGTTAAAATCGAACCATTTTTAATAGCGATGACATTATGAATGAAACAGCACTGAAAGAACGATTAAAAACAATTGCTACAGAAAAAGAAACCACTCTCAATAAAGTTTGGAAGCAACT
>Ga0155554_115_pt1 | contig 18936 bp, 19 predicted proteins | sample RifCSPhighO2_12_FD_107211 | JGI IMG/M metagenome (GOLD analysis project Ga0155554, IMG submission 107211) | Gammaproteobacteria bacterium RIFCSPHIGHO2_12_FULL_41_20 | reverse complement strand
GTGCTAGCCAATTATTGGATAAAGCATTAACTTTTTAATTATTTCTCCAGTTCTTCGGCGCGTTGTTTTGCTGCTTGCAAAACCGCAAAGAATAACTGATCAATTTTTGCTTGTTGTAAAACCTCTACACCTTTCTCAGTCGTGCCTCCAGGCGAAGTTACTTGTTGGCGCAATGCATGCAGTGATTCACCGCTTTCCAAAGCCATGCGCGCTGCTCCGAGCGCAGTTTGTAAGGTTAATAATTTTGCTGTTTCCGATTCTAGCCCAAGTCTTTCTGCTGCAGCTTGTAAGCATTCCATAATCAAAAAGAAATACGCTGGTCCACTGCCTGACAGTGCAGTGACAATATCCATATGTGATTCTTGCTCTAGCCACACAATCATTCCCAGAGCACGCATAATGGATTCTGCCATGTCGCGCTGTTTTGTGGAGACGTGTGGATTGGCATATAAGCCTGTAGCGCCACAGCTGATAAAGGCAGCGACATTCGGCATACAGCGCACAATTGCCGGATGATTTTCTAAATAACGTTGTATAGTGGTTGTTTTTATTCCCGCAGCAATAGAAATAATTAAGGGGTGAGAGGTATTTAGTAATGCCCGTATTTCTTTTAGTACGTCCAAAAACACTTGCGGTTTGATGGCCAGTATTACGATGTCTGCATGACGAATAGCTTCTTTATTATCAGTGGTGAGCATAATGCGAAATTTTTTTTGCATTTGTTCCAGCTTTTCTATACTAGGGTCACTAGCCCATAATTTTTCATAGGGATGACCGTTAGCGATTAAGCCATTGATGATGCAGTGTCCCATATTTCCCGTGCCAATGATGGCTATCGTTGGTGTTGTCATGGTTGTTGTCCTTTTGTTATGGCAGTCATCCTGAGCTTGCGAAGGATCCATATCCTTATCATGATATTTAACAAGGATATGGATCCTTCGCAAGCTCAGGATGACTGCCATAACAAAAGGATGACTGCCGTTTCTGGGTTGAGCAAAGTGTTACGTTTAAAACTCGCGCCCATTTGGGGGGTTTAATCAGCAGCCAGCGAGGTCGGCTCTTGTGGTGTTTCCTTATTCATGGCTTTTAATACTTTAAATAAATTATCGTATTTATTATGTGGGCTCCATACATAAAACCCATCCACACCGGAGTCTTGTACTGCACGAATTTCTGCGCGAATGTAATTAAGTAATTTTTGGCCTGACAATGATGGGTAACGAAAATTATATACCTCGATATAAGGGTAAATTTTAAAAGGTGGGTTACCCCCAAATTGCGCTTTGATTCTGCGTAAAGAATCTGTAATGGTTTCATAAGGTTTTTCGGAGTGTTCTCGATAGGGGAAATAATGTGATGGATAAACCATGGGGCAAATGGCATCCATGCTTTGCGAAAACAATTGCAGATTTTGCCCAATATGCACAGAAGCACCAAAGCTGGTAATGCCAAATACATCCACTTGTAATGGAATATTCTGAGCAGCTAATTTGTTTTTATACCAGCGAATAATTTTCAAAATGTTTTTTGCATTTTCTGCAGAAGCTTTTTGTGACGCATTGTAGCGAATGTAATCTAATTGGATTTCATCCGCACCTATATCCACCGCTTTTTTTATCAATCCATATTTTTTTTCCCAATACGCTTGCGAAGCAATTTGCTCCGGTGTGCCACCGTGGGGGAATACCACGATGCGTGCCACATAATTAATGTGATTGGCTTTTACCAAGGCAATATTATTTTGATAGCGTTTAGAGGGTACTTCATAGTCAATAACGAAAGTATCAATTCCCACTTCTTTGGCTTGTTTGATAAGATAGCTTAGATAGGCTGTATTTTCGGCTGTTCCTTGTGTAATGTATATTCCCTTTACAAGTCTTGCGGCAAAGCTAGTATGGATTAGGGTAAGCGAGCATAGGGCGATGAGTATTAATTGCAGTGGGCGAATCATATCTGACACTTCCTCTTCTTGTGGTTTATTTTAAGTGTAGTGCAGAAAAGGAAAAATGTGATTGTATTAAAACAGATCTAATATTTTAAAAAAGTAAAACTTTATTTCTATTGTTATAGCGACTTTTCTTCAACTTTGTAGCAGAGTTCCCGCTAACACTGTCATCCTGAGCGTTAGGCACTGTCATCCTGAGCGTTAGCGAAGGATCAGCATCCTTGTCACAATACAGTCAACAAGGATGCTGATCCTTCGCTAACGCTCAGGATGACAGTGTTAGCGGGAACTGCTGTCAACTTTCTTGCTTTGGTCGAGGGTTGAAAAGAAGTTCTATTTTCTATCCCCAAATATACCTGATCCAATTCTAACCATATTTGAGTTTTCTGCTATGGCAGCTTCCATATCGTGCGTCATGCCCATAGATAAGGTGTCGAGATGGAGGCCATGGTTGTATAAGAGCTCATGCATGAGGCGAAGTTTATAATATTCTGCCCGTTGTTCGATAAAATGTTGTGTGATCACAGGAATAGCCATTAAGCCGCGTAACCGTAAATTAGGCAAAGTAGCGCAGTACTCTGCTAAAGATAAAACATGATCAAACTCTGCTCCAGCTTTTGCTGTTTCCTGACTTATCTTGACTTGGATGCAAATGGAAAGGGGTGGGAGATGGGGAGGCCGCTGGTCGTTTAAGCGTTGTGCTATATCTGGATCGCAAACGCTATGCACCCAAGAAAAGTGTTCGGCTATTTTGCGTGTTTTGTTACTTTGTACCTGGCCAATGAAATGCCATGCAATGTTGTTATTATGAATGGTGGTGATTTTGTCTAACGCTTCTTGCAAATAATTTTCGCCAAAATAGTGTTGTCCCGCAGCCATTGCTTGATGGATTTTTTCTAAGGATTGCCCTTTGCTGACGGCAAGTAGACGTACACTGCTGCTAGGCTTAGCGTATTTTTTTTCATACTCGCCAATACGCTGTTGTATATGGGCTAAATTATTGGCGATGACATTAATCACGAGTCAGTCATACCCGAGACGATAGAGACGACGGCCCCGCGTGACGAATGCTATCACTGATAGAGAACTTATCCATATTGTCAATAAACAGTTTTATCAATAAGGCAGCATTTTCTTTGTATGCTTGAGGGTTAGCATATGTTTTACGTGGATCAAGTAAGTGGTTATCCACATTGCGGATGCTAACAGGAACTTCCACATTAAAACCAGGTAGGGTTTGATACGTGGTCTGTCGTAATTCATTGTTTACAATAGCGCTGACAATTGTGCGGGTAGTAGGAATAGAAAAGCGTTGTCCGCCTTGACCATGTGCACCACCTGTCCAGCCCGTATTAACTAAATAGACTTGTGCGCCAGTTTCATCCAACCGTTTCATCAATAAATCCGCATAGACTTGCGGCGGACGTGAAAAGAAGGGAGCGCCAAAACACGTGCTAAAGGTAGGTTTGATACCACTACCTTGGCCTACTTCTGTGCTGCCAACCAATGCAGTATAGCCGCTTAAGAAATAGTAGGCGGCTTGTTCACGACTGAGGCGGGCTACCGGCGGTAACACACCGTATAAATCACAAGTGAGAAAGATAACCGCATTGGGTTGTCCGCTGCGATTTGATTCAACGCGAGGAGAAATAAACTCCCGTGGATAAGCAGCGCGTGTATTTTGTGTGAGACTTACATCGGTGTAATCAGGAGTATGCGTTTGTGGGTCTAGCATAACATTCTCCATGATGGCGCCATATTGAATAGCATTCCAAATTAAAGGTTCGCGTTCAGCGGAGAGGTCTATGCATTTTGCATAACATCCTCCTTCAAAATTAAAAACCCCTTCTTTACTCCAGCCATGTTCATCATCACCAATCAAAAAGCGCTCTGGATCTGCGGAGAGCGTAGTTTTCCCTGTACCGGATAAACCAAAAAACAGTGCAGTGTTACCATCTTTGCCTTTATTGGCAGCACAATGCATAGGTAGTACATCATGCTGTGGTAACAGAAAGTTCAGCACCGAAAACATGGATTTTTTCATTTCACCGGCATACTGTGTGCCACAAATTAATACGCGACGTTTGCTAAAGTTTAAAACAATGGCCGCATCGCTGTGTACCCCATCTTGTTCGGGTGAGGTTTTATAGCCAGGAGCGCAGAGAATAGTCCATTGTTGAGGATCATCTTGAGGTTGTGCTGGTCGAATAAATAAAACGTGAGCGAATAAATTTTGCCATGCGAGCTCGGTCATAACTTTGACAGAAATGCCATAGGTGGGATCTTCGCCGATACGTAGATGGGATACAAAATACATATCTCTGCTTTCAAGATAACGGCTGGCTTTTTGCCATAGAGTATCAAATTTTTCGGGAGCAAGCGGTTGATTAATAGTATTCCAATCGACCGTATGCTCCGTGAGGGGATCTTTTACAATGAAGCGATCTTTGGGGGAGCGGCCGGTGCGTGTACCGGTGCGTACAGTTAGGGCTTGGTTTGAGGCTAGTACGCCTTCGCCACGTGCTAATGCTATTTCCACTAATTCTTGACTAGATAAATTGGTATGCGCTGGGTTATTGGCTGCCGTCATGGTGTCAATGGATATCATTAGTAGATTTCCTCCGCAAGCGGTTTAGGGTCTGTTATCAACAGGCCCTGGTCGTATTCTTATGGGATCACACTGTACTCGATTAGGCTGTGTTATGCCAGTGGCTTGCTGTATTTGAGCCGTTGACAATACGCTTCCCAGCCACGCTGTCGATACTGCTTTGCCGCAGCGACAGGGTCACTTGCTTGCAAGATGCCGCGGCCAACAATGATGATATCGCAGTCTTGGTCAATAATAGCCATTTCGGGTGTGGTGTATTGTTGCCCTAGTGAATCGCTACCTTTTTGTAATTTAATGCCTGGCGTAAAGTATAGCCAATGTGGTTGAGAAGATAGTTTATGCTGTGTGATAAACCCAATTACAAACTCAGGATACTGTTCAGCGAAAGCAATGGTTTGTTGAATGTAAGTGGGGTCCATTAAGTGCTGCGTTGAACTCATTTCTGCTAGTAATAATAAGCCACGGCCATATTGCACTCCTACTTCTGCTAAGCCTTTTATAATGTCTGGGCCAGGTAGAGAATGGGCAGTAACCATGTGTGCCCACGTGGCAATATGATAAAGTCCACCCGCATACTGATGTTTAACGGTGTTACCAATATCAGCAAACTTTCTATCTTCAAATAACAAAAACCGATGTTGCTGTGCAAGCTGGGTTAGGGTGTCAATGCAGGCTGGTGTGAAGTCATCCAGTATGTCGACGTGGGTTTTTAGCACGCAAATTTCTGGTCCGAGTTGATCCGCTAGCTTTAATAAAGCAGCAGTAGTGGTTACATCCGCAGACAGAGCCAGATTAGTTTGTTTTTCATCCATCAATGTAAATAATAGCTTTGCTAAGGGGTTTCGACATAACTGCGCGCGCGCGGTGAAATGCAGAGGGGGCTTATTCATGCGCTGCTCTCAGCTATTAATCGGTGCACAATGCTGGATTCTTCTGCGGATAAAATTTCTGCTTCTATCAGCTGGTGCAGAATGTCGGTTAAAGTAAATAAAGAGTGCAGGTGATAAGGTAGTGGCTGGTTGCTTTGTTCGCGATTGATCAGTACAGCGACGTCATGGATAACGAGGCCGGCGGCTGTTAAATCTTTGGCGGTTTCTAAAATGCTACTGCCGGTGGTAATTACATCTTCAATAATTAAACATACCTGGCCGGGTTGAAAGATGCCCTCGATTTTTTGTTTAGTGCCATAGTCTTTTTGCTCTTTGCGGCGCATGACCATGGGAATATCCTGTTGCAGTGATAGGGCAGTGGCGATTGGTAGAGCGGTATAAGGTACCCCACAAAGTAAATCGAAATGACAATATTGAGTTTTTTCCCGTAGCAAGTTGGCTATGTCGCGTAGCAGATCTGGATAAGAAATGATGCGCCTCAAATCAAGGTAAATGGGCGAGATTTTTCCGCTTTTTAATGTGAATTGGCCAAAGCGAATCGCGCCAATTTTGTAAAGTGTGGCGATAATAGGCGAGTTTATGAAGTGCATACGTTTTTACTCGATTTTGGCATAAGCGACATGTATGAAATAATTACTTCATCACGCTGTCGCTGTTTGCTTTTCCTCCGCTTGCTGCGAAGCAGGAATGAGTCCAGCTAATTTCATAGCGCGTGCCATGCGAGTAATGCCAATACCACCACCAAAACGTGGAAACATGGATAATGCCAAGTATTCGTCGAGCTCTTTTTTCACGCGCTCTTCGCCGAAGGCGTTAAATAATAGCTTGGCGTATTGACCGTTGGAAATGGTGTAAAAGTTATGGCGCATTTCTTCTACATTTGAAGAGCGTTCAGCTGAGCCAATGGTTTCCATGCCGTATAGAATAACATCGACTTTATTATAAAGACCATTTTGGCCGCGCTTCATATTCCAGAAGGGATGGGTACGCTGTGGAAAGTGTTCAAGGCTAATCACATTGCCAAAATCTTGCTGCAGTTTGAGTTCATGTTCAGACTTAAGCTCTTCTGTGGTATAGCGTTGGCACATGCTTTCGTATAAACAAGAAACGGGTGTGGGAAAGCCTAAGAACTCGAGTAATTCTGTTTCTAATTGCCTTAAACCATCCATGCCGCCGCTGGCTTCGAATTCAAACATGGGGAAGATTTTGTCATGACGACCGGCAATGGGGAATGGCTCATTGCGATAACTGGTGGTGGTACAAAAAACCCCGGGAATGCCGGGGTTTTTTAGAATCTCTGCTTCTAGCCACATTTGGCCAGTTTGCGGCAGAGGGTAATTTACCCCGCTAAAAACAAATTGACTAATGGTTTCTGGGTCTTCGCAAGCAGCGAGAATAGATAAACGTGATTGCGCTGGCACTTCGACAAAGCCCTTTTTTTCTTGGAAAAAATGACGTAATTCGCGAATAATATGATTATAGCTAAATAAGTCTTGCACGGTGAAATGCCTCCTCTAGCAGTGATTGTAAGAAATCGGCACACAAACTTTCTTATCTTACCACGGATTTTTTAAAATTCAAGGAGTAGTTTGTAACTGCAGGAGTTCCCGCTGAAGAGGGTGAGCTGATCCTTCGCTAACGCTCAGGATGACAATTTGATAGTTTAATTGCCAAATTGTCATCCTGAGCGTTAGCGAAGGATCAGCTCACCCTCTTCAGCGGGAACTCCTGTTGTAACTGGGAATTTCCTACATAGTTTGACCTTTAGATGATCAACAGACGCCTAGCTGAGGGGATTTTTTTAATTGGCTGCTCTTCTCACAGAATTGTGAGAAGAGCAATCCAAAGTATCACTATTGTCTTACCGTTTAGCTTGAGCGACGGCTACGTGGGGATGATGGAGCCTGGTCTTCTGCTGCATCAGCACGCGGGGTAGAAGCGCCACTAGTAGCAGGAGAAGGAGAGCGAGAACCGCTAAACATGCCATCGCGACCGAACGATACTACCTGCACATTGCCACCATTATTACCGCCGAGTAGTTGTCGTAATAGCGTTGCAAACAGCTGTGCTTGTGGTGGTTCAACAACGGCATGTAGTTCAACAAGTGCAGCTGATAATGTTGTTGCAGAAAGTTGAGCTAATATTAATCGCTGTTCAGCAGACATAGCCGGTTGTTGTTCTTCAGAGGTGTTTTCTGTTGTTTGTGGAGCTGTTGTTAATGCGTTGTTTAATGTTTTTACAGCATCCAAAGCTACATGAACAAGCTCGTGCGCTCGGTCTAATTTATGCTTTGCTGCTGCTAACTCATCAGCAGAAGTATTGGTATCTTGCATTTCAGCATCGTTTGCTGCGGGTTGTTCTGCTTGTTCTTCTTGTTGCTCTGGTAGCCCTAAAAGTCGGCGTAAGTTCATAATTACATCCTCGATTTGGTTAAAATTAATAAAGAACGGCCATCCTATCTGATTTGTTGCACAGCCGTCAAGGAGCCTATTTATGTTTTAGAGGTTCACTAACACTGTCATCCTGAGCGTTAGACTGTCATCCTGAGCGTCAGCGAAGGATCAGTATCCTTGTTGGCTGTATTGTGACAAGGATACTGATCCTTCGCTGACGCTCAGGATGACAGTCTAACGCTCAGGATGACAGTGTTAGTGAACCTCTGTTTATGTTTCAGCAACAATCGCTTTCACCGAATTGCTATGCTGTTTATGTTTGCGTGGCAAGTGTAAAATCAGCAGTACTTGGTTGAGTCTTACAGGAGTTTCGCAATGCGCGAAACTCCTGTCTTATCGGGAGAAAGATCTATGCATGGATTGCAACTGCCTACATTATTTCGTGAAGTGTGCTATATCAATGGCCAATGGGTACATGCGGATTCGAAGAAAACTGTCCCTGTGGTTAATCCCTATGATAACCAACTTCTCGGCCATGTCCCAGCATGCGGCGCCATAGAAACGCGGCGTGCGATTGATGCGGCACAGCAAGCTTGGCTGGGATGGCGGGCGTTGACAGCAAAGCAGCGTGCTGATTATCTCTGGCAATGGGCGTACCTGATTGATCAGCACAAAGAAGATTTAGCGCGGCTGATGACATTAGAAGGGGGCAAGCCACTTACGGAGGCGCGCGGTGAAGTGGATTATGGTAATGCTTTTATCAAATGGTTTGCCGAAGAAGGGCGGCGTCTTTATGGCGATGTTATTCCTTCCAATAAACCTAATCAGCATTTGATTGTCATCAAGCAGCCTATCGGGGTAGTGGCGGCGATTACCCCATGGAATTTTCCCATTGCGATGATTACGCGTAAATGCGCACCCGCTTTAGCTGCCGGTTGTACGCTAGTGATTAAGCCTGCTGAAGACACCCCGTTTTGTGCTTTAGCATTGGCTTATTTAGCAGAGCAAGCAGGCATTCCTGCCGGAGTAATCAATGTGGTAACCGGGATTGCGAAACAGATTGGCGGTGAAATGACGGCTAACCCCTTAGTGCGTAAATTATCTTTTACTGGATCGACGGCAGTGGGTAAGTTGCTGATGCAGCAATGCGCGGGTACAGTGAAGAAAATTTCTTTAGAGCTAGGCGGTAACGCACCATTTATAGTGTTTGATGATGCAGATTTGGATGCGGCTGTTACCGGCGCGGTTATGGCGAAGTTTAGAAATACCGGGCAAACCTGTGTGTGTGCTAATCGTATCTTAGTGCAAGATAGCATCTATGCAGTCTATAGCAAAAAATTAGTAGCAGCAGTGCAGCAACTAAAAGTAGGGAATGGCTTGGATGTCGGCGTGCAACAAGGCCCACTGATTAATCAAGCAGGATTAGAGAAAGTAAAATTGCATATTGCCGATGCAGTGGCCAAAGGCGCTACGTTACAATGCGGTGGCAAGCCGGTAACCCCAGGTGGTTTATTGTTTGAGCCGACGGTATTGACGGAGGTAACTACAGCCATGCGCGTGGCAAAAGAAGAGACATTTGGGCCTGTTGCGCCATTGTTTCGTTTTCACACTGAAGAAGAAGCAATACAGATGGCGAATGACACGGAGTTTGGGTTGGCTTCTTATGTTTATACGCGAGATATGTCTAGGATTTGGCGTGTTTCTGAAGAATTAGAGTACGGCATGGTGGGAGTGAATACAGGTATCGTATCGACAGAGGTAGCTCCTTTTGGTGGTTATAAAGAATCAGGGATAGGTCGTGAGGGATCAAAATACGGCATCGAGGATTATGTGGAGATAAAATATATCTGTATGGAGGGGTGAGTTATACTGGACTTTGTAGGGCGCTAAAGCTGTCCTATTACTTGTCCCATTTGCAATTCTGTATGCAATGGTATGGACCATGATAGGTGTGCGTCTTGGCTAAATAACAAAATCACCGTCGATCCCATTTTAAATAACCCCAATTCCTCACCTTGTTGCAGCGTGACAGCAGGTTTATCTGGAACCGGGTAACGTTGGAGGGTGGTGGAACGGAAACACGGCTGCCATACCGTTTGTATACTACCAACAATTAAAGCACCAACCAGGATGATAGCCATGGGGCCGTGAGCAGTGTCAAAATACGTAACCAGTCGTTCGTTGCGTGCATATAGATTAGGGATACGGTTACTAGTCATATGATTGACCGAAAATAATTTGCCCGGGATGAAAATACTTTGCGTTAATTGGCCATCCATCGGCATGTGTACACGATGATAATTATGTGGAGCGAGATACAAAACAGCGTAAGCACCTTGATGAAATTGTTTTGCCAACACTTGATCGCCACACAATGTTTCTAATGAGAAATACTTATTTTTAGCTTGCAGCAATTGGTTTTGTTTAGCATAAGCCGCTTGTGTAGCATAGCCATCGATGGGAGACAGAATATGGTGAGGATTTTTTATAATCGGTCTTGTGGTTGGTTTTAGTTGGCGAGTGAAAAAACCATTAAACGTAGCATAGTCTCGCGGGTTTTCAATGAGGGCGTTAGTTAAGTCGATGCGATAATGTCGGATTGCCCATTGGATGAAGGTGTTTTTTATCCACGGCCAGCGGCATTCTGCTAACCAACCGACAAACTGGGTTAGCAGATGCTGTGGGAGTAGATATTGGAGTAGAACTAGGAATTTGGCCATGGTATTTACCCCCCCTCACCCATGAGTTTTTCATGGGTGAGGGGGTATAATATAAACTACCCTATCGCTTTTTCCACTGCTTGCGCTATTGCCTTTGAGCTCATGCTATATGGCAATATCCCTACCCATTGTCCTTGCGGATTCACTAGCAATATAGATGTACTATGTTCCATGCTGTAATCACCGTTCGCTTCCGGCACACGCTGAGCAACCACACCCAGTTGCTTTTCTAACTGCTGCAACATTTTTTCTTTGCCAGTGACACCAACAAAAGCCGAGTTGAATTTATTCACGTATTCATCCAGTACGGTTGTCGTATCGCGATCTGGATCTACGGTGACTAATACATATTGTACGGAAGGATTTTTAGCATGAAGTTGCTTATTGACTTGCTCCATTTTCGCTAGTGTAACGGGGCAAATACGTGGGCAATGTGTGAAACCGAAAAATAATAAAGTCCAATGATTCTGTAAATTTTTCTCTGTAAATGCCGTATTTTTATTGGTGGTTAATTGAAAAGGTTGAAGGTTACGCGGTGTAGAAAACACGGTGTAACTGTCGTTCACTGCTTCTATTCCAGCGTGTGCATAACAGAGACCTAGCGTGCTGAATGTAAGGATAAAGATAAACAGTAGTTTTTGTAGGCGCATGGATGACTCCTTTTAAATTATAAAGCTTTTGTATATACCCTCAGGAGTTCCCGCTGAAGACGGTAAGCTGATCCTTCGCTAACGCTCAGGATGACAATTTGATAGTTTAATTGCCAAATTGTCATCCTGAGCGTTAGCGAAGGATCAGCTTACCGTCTTCAGCGGGAACTCCTGATATACCTTCATGTCATTGCCAAGTAATGATCAAGCAATAACATAACGAATAATACCGTTAAATAAATAATCGAATAATGAAATGTTTTTAACGCTAAATGATTATCCTTGGAAAAAAATAAGCGTATTGCATAAACCATCATTCCCACATCCAGCAGGCAGGCGCTGATTAAATATAAGGTACCACTCATGCCAACGGCATAAGGCAGTAAACTAGCCGCCATAGTGAGCGTGCTATATAAGATGATATGGAGCTTAGTATAGGTAATACCATGAGTGATGGGTAACATGGGAATGGTAGCACGCTCATAATCCGCATAACGATGCAATGCCAATGCCCAAAAATGCGCAGGAGTCCAAGTAAAGATAATCAAAGCAAGCAACCAGCCTTGCGCGTCAGGATGGCCTGTGACTGCAGTCCAGCCTAATAACGGCGGCATTGCGCCTGCTAGCCCACCAATGACAATATTTTGCGGTGTAGCATGTTTTAAATACAAAGAATACACCAGTGCATAACCTATACCAGAAAGTAATGTCAAAATGGCTGTCATGGTATTGACGGCAAAGATCAAAATAAGCAGTCCAATGACACTTTGCGTTATAGCAAAACACCAAGCAGCGCGCGTCGAGAGATTTCCTGTGACGAGGGGACGTTGTTTAGTTCTATCCATCAGGGCATCAAAACGTCTATCTACAATGTGATTAATTGTAGCCGCAGAAGTTGACAGCAGTGTAATCCCTAATGTTGCAGCTATCCATAAGCTCCATGGCAGAGCAGAGGTGGTGGCAAGATACATGCCGGCCCATACCGTTAAAATCATCAGCGCGACTACACGTGGCTTACATAAGGTGACGTAATAACGAATTTGTTCTGTCATATCGCACCGCGCTGCTGTTTTTGGTGATTGCGCACGAGTAAGGTAACCAAGCTAATTAACATAGCTGTAGCTACCATATTATGCGCTAAGGCAATCCATACTGGTCGCAGCCAGAGGATGTTGATAATGCCTAACAAGACTTGCGTAATAAGCAAGGCCAATAATACGGATCCCACATGTCGAAATGTGGTTTTCCATAGTAATACAAGAGCTAATAAGCTTAAGTAAACAGCCGTCAACAAAGCACCCAAGCGATGTAACATATGAATAGTAATGAGATCACTAGTGAATTGTTGAAGATGCAGCGGTGGAATCCATTGGCCATTGCAGAAAGGAAAGTCGATGCAAGCAAGTCCGGCATAGTGCGTGCTTACCCAGCCTCCTAAGCTAATTTGGGTGAATAAGATAATAAATCCTAGCCAGATTGCCATAGTTATATAGCGAGATCCGGAGAAAGTAACCGAGGTATTTCTCACGGCTTGTACAGGCGGGGTTTGTACGGAAATTAAAAACAACCACCATAATACACTCATTAATGTTAACCCTGTTAACAAGTGACCTAATACAATAACCGGAGTTAATTTTAGGGTGACAGTTAACATGCCGAGCACCACTTGACTACCTAGTAACAAGACTAAGGCTAAACGAATGCCATTCAAGGTACAGGGTGAGGCGCGAAGTTGACGTGGTGCAGTAAGAATCAAAAAAATGATTAACAAGGATTCTGCGCCGGCCAGATAGCGGTGAATCATCTCTGTCCAGGCTTTTGTAGTATTGATTGGGGTAGCGGGATAGAGCTGTGCCGCATTTTTTATTTGCATGGGTGTATGAGGGGCGGTGATATAGCCATAGCACACAGGCCAATCGGGGCAAGATAACCCAGCATCAGTGAGGCGCGTATAGGCGCCTAATCCAATGACGATAAATGCTAGCAGACTGGCTAGCAAGGCAATCTTGGGGTAAAAGCTCACTTTTTTAATGGCAAACCGCATAGAGTGGTTATGTTCTCTTATGGTTACACATGAAGGCCACGCATACTACCAATAACCCGATGGCTAACGCAAACCACTGTATAGCATAAGCCGTATGTTTTTCGGGGGTAATGGTCATAGTAACTTGCCAATTAGATTTAAAATTATCCATAGTTGGCATATTAACGCATAATACATACGAAAATAACGGGTAGCCTAGCAGTTTGGACAAGATTTGCAAGTCAATAAACTCGATGCGCATTGGCCAGTGATGATTAGGCGTATCCATGAGTGTACCTAAGCTGAAATAGCTAGCTGGCAGCATGAGTATGCCAGTAATGGTGGGTTGGGTGAGCGCAGGGATGGTGGGGAGTAATGCCCGTGATTTTCCAAGCGGAATCCAGCCTCTGTTTATTAGTAGGATTGTGTCTGTGCTTTTAATACGAAATGGGGTATACACTTCATAGCCGATTTGCCCATGATAAGTGCGATTATCTAATAAAAAGGTATGTTGGTTATCGAATTTACCAGCAAGGGTGATGGGGTAGTATCGCAGATCTTTTTTAGATAGAAGTTCATGAACTTGTAGCGGTGCTTGCTGGGTACGGGCGATAAAGGTGGCGAGTAATAGGCGTTTTTGTTGTGCGCGTTGTAGCTGCCAGAATCCGAGGCTTATGAGTAGGCAAAATGCGAGGATAAGGAGAAGAGCGAGGAATACCCTTTTCAGGCTACTTGTAATACTTGATGAAATCATTATCTAAACCAACTATAATACACAACTTTTATCCGGACTGGATTGTAAATAAAAATGATTCTCTTCGTCAAAGCAGTAGTAATTCTACTATTTATTGGTATTTTTTTCGCCTTAGCCAGCGCTTTATATTATTTGGTGATGGATAAAGCAGAATCGAAACGCGTAGTGAAGGCATTAACATGGCGTATTGCACTTTCCTTGATATTATTTATTTTACTAATGATAGCGTTTGCTATGGGGTGGATTACACCGCATTCCTTTGTAGCTGGAGGTGTTTATGATGGGGTTTCGTAGTTTTGGCTCATTGTTAATTTTGTTACTAATCTTTGTAATGTTATTTGGTACGCAGCGATTACGTGAGGTCGGGAATGACTTAGCCGTAGCTATTCGTAATTTTCGTAAAGGCTTGCAAGATGATGAAGAAGGGAAAAAATCGTGAGTATTAGTGAAATTATCGTTATTTTGCTAGTGGCATTTTTAGTGATTAAGCCAGAACAATTACCCGAGGTCGCATTTACATTAGGGCGTTGCATGCAATGGCTACGATCATCCATGGGCAGAGTGAAAGGCGAAGTAAATGCGTTTATCCATGCCATTGAGCAGTCGAATGAACGGCAGTCCAAATGAGAGCCATGCGCAAATTCTCGCGTTTCTTATCGAATTACGGCGACGATTTTTAACCTATTTTTTTGTTGTTGCTGTGGTGTTTTTGGTTTTATTATTATTTGCTAATCAATTATATACTTTTCTAGCTTTACCTTTATTAAAACATTTACCACAAGGTCACTTGATAGCAACACAGATTATGGCGCCATTTTTAGTGCCATTTAAACTCGCATTTATTGCTGCATTATTAGTGACTGTGCCCTTTTTCTTGTATCAATTGTGGGCATTTATGGCGCCGGCTTTATATCACCATGAGCGACGTTTACTATGGATATTAATTTTTGTAAGTACGCTTTTATTTTATAGCGGGATGGCATTTGCTTACTGGGTGATTTTTCCTTTACTGTTCCATTTCTTTGTACAAACCGTACCGCACGGCGTGGTATTGAGTCCAGACATGACGCAATATCTCGATTTAACTATGCAATTGTTATTTGTTTTCGGCGGATTATTCGAAATTCCCATTGCCATGATGTTATTAATTTGGAGTGGGGTGATGACACGGCAGCGTTTTGTAAAAATGCGTCCTTATGCGATTGTCGGCGCGTTTATTGTCGGAATGTTACTCGCTCCGCCAGATGTATTATCACAAACCTTGTTAGCAATACCAATATGGTTATTGTATGAGGGTGGTATTGTGCTCTCACGGTTTTTACCTGTGCGTCGTGTTTAGGGCACCACTATAATTTGTCATTCTGAGCGAAGCGAAGAATCTGATTATGTGCACCAAACCAGATTCTTCGCTTCGCTCAGAATGACAAAAGTCGAAATGGTAATTTCTAGAGGTGCTCTTTCTTTAGGGGCCTTTAATGTGCGGCTAATGAAAGTGCAAGTGCGGAGCATTGCGCGGTGATATTATCGGTATGTGGTTTAAAGAGGCCATGTTGGCGGATTTCTTTGATTTTTGCAGCGATACGTTCTTTATTCTTATATAGATAATAGGCAGCGACTATTGATGTTACGACTAAACCAACAATGAGTAAGGGTGGGCAAGCTACAAACGTACCAACGGCAAGTAACGTCATGCCGACAAAACTGAGTGCTTTCATAGCAAGATTATTACGACTTTCTTGATATTGTTTAGTGAGTTGCGATTGCACGTGATTATTAATGCGCGTATCGATATCCGTAGGCTTGGATTGATAATCAATAGAAATGGATTTCTCCGTTAAGCCATCTAGAGTTTGCTTTACCCATGTTGCTCGTGCTGTTTGTTCATCCGTACTTACGGTTGTGTCGTGGCAATATACACGACAACGGCTTTGCATGACTGCGATTAATTGATTTCTTTTATCAATTAATCGCAATTTTTCTTTAGCAAGATAGTCGATTGTTTGCAAAGTACTGTCATTTAAAAAATCCGTTTTTTCGTTTGACGAGGGGCGCATAATTTTTTCCCTGAGTGTCTCAATTCTTTTTTCTAAATAATTTATTTCTTTTATTCTTTCTTCTAGCCAGCCTTGAAATTCCACTTCTTTTTGTGCGTTATAAAAATCAATAGTAGCAGTGATTAAGTCACAGAGCATAGCTAAAGCGAAAGCCGGTGAGGCCAATGCTGCACCTCCTGCTAAACCCAGGGCTGCAGTTAAGGCAGGGTTGTATGAAAACACAAACATTTCGATACCAGAAATAATGTTTACAATGCCTTTTATTTTATTTTGTGTTTGTCGGTAATCTTCTTCATCGAGTATTTGTCTGATGCCTTGTGTAATCGAGTAAACACTATCAGCGTAATTCCAGCCTAATGCAATGCCTAAGGTTGTTTGAGCTGGCAAAATGACGGTAGGGATGGCAGCGGCATCATTAATTGCTGTGCCTATACTATAATTCCAATCCGTACCGTACTCAACGACATAGATTCCTGCTTCAGCCATGCGCTTTCTTATCATTGCAGTATCTGTATTTACATTTAGAGGGCGGCTTTTCATGTTAGTTACTACCTTAAATAGTCTTTCCCTTATATAAGGATAATAGGAAGCACTTAAAACAACATGAAGGCAGTCCGAAATATTATTATATTGTTGTATTTTATATGAAAATTCCATTGTTCTGGTAAATGGAAAAGTGGATCTAGAGGTGGCTATATTGTACAGATGCCTTGCTCTGGCCTATTTATGTATATTAATATTACTCGATTTTGGCCAATTGTGAGGGATGGTCATAAATTTGTCATCCTGAGCGTAGCGAAGGATCTCAAGATGTATAAAAAGAGATCCTTCGAGCAAAAAACGCCCTCAGGATGACGGTGTTGTTGAGCATTTTTTAAAAATGGCCAAAGTCGAGTATTACAGACATAAATATTAAAATCACGAGGAGTAAGTCATGTCACAATCTCGGCCTAATGATCGGGGTCGTGTGCAAGTTCATGTTAATTTGCAAGATTTTAGCTGCCCTATTACTACTGCATTAATGCGTGAACCTGTTATATCGACATGCGGACATTGTTTTGAAAGAGAGAGTCTGGATAGTTGGCAACAGCAGTATGTGCGAGCATGTCCTTGTCCATCATGTAGAACACCCATTACCAATGCCTCATTGTACCAGATACCGATGTTAAAACCCTTGCTTGCTGTTATTTCCCAGCAGTCTTCAACGGCAGTAACGGACGAAGTGGTGATTGATATCGAGCTTAATCAATTATGCTGTCCTTTCACGCAACTTCCTTTAGTGATTCCAGTGGTTGCAGATTGTGGCCATGTTTTTGATTTAGCCAATGTGTTAGATAAGCGTCACCGCGAGGGATCTTGTCGCTGTCCTAGTTGTGGTACAGAAGTGCATTTAGCTGTACGCAACCCTGTTATTATTAATGCGCTATTAGAGAGTCTTTATCGAGATTATCCTCACTTATTATTTCCCGTGTTAGATGGTGTGTTAAACAATGATGAGGAGAGTATTGAGAGAATAAAACATTACTTACTGCGCTGGTTTATAAAGGCCACAGATACATCTGAAGATGGGTTGAATGTGGCGGCAAGATCAGGTGACTATCCTGGTGAAACGGCTGCCAGTTTATTAATCCGTTATGGATTACGGTTTCTGATCCTGGACCCAGAATTACGGCATCGATTGAGCACACAAGGATTAGAGGCTGTTTCCCAAGTAGACGGTATTTCTGGTGCATGGTTACTGATGTCTATCCATGAAGGTCGTCAATTAGTAGATAATGATGCCGAACTGCGTAGCAAGTTAAGTGCCAGAGGATTAAATATTGCCCCTCAACAAGGACCTTATGCAGGTATGACGGGTATGCATTGGTTGGCAGCCAGCAGTGATTTATTAATTAAGTATAAAACATTGCGTGATCTAGCCTCAGCAGAGGGATTGAATTCTATTTGTCAGCATAAGCAAGTAGGCACGCATGCTTTTTGGTGGTTGCTGAGCAGTGATGAGGGGATGGCGGTGTTTGCTGCAGAGTCAGAGTTGCGCGCCAAGCTTACCGTAGAGGGCTTAAATTCCATTAGTCTCGATGGTCCAGCTAGAGGCGCATCCGTTTTATATTGGTTGATGCGTAGTGAGGTTGGGCGTGAGCTTGTGTATCACGATGCTTCACTACAGGAAAAAATTACTGAAGTGGGTTTAAATACGCCGTATGTAGGGATGGCCATGGGGGAGGAAGAAGATCCTAATGTGTCTCCTTTGCGTTTACTGCTAGAAGATCCACAGGGTATTGATTTGTTATGCCGCGATGAAGTATTGCGTGGAAAAATATCGCAAGAAGGATTAAATGCAATAGATATGGATGGCATATCTGTGTTGTCAATATTAGCAGCATCGCAAGCTGGACAACGCTTATTGTTGCAAGATATACGGTTGCGTTCTCTGGTATCGGAGAGAGGATTGAATGCCATTATTACTGCTGGGCCGGGTGCAGGGATGTCTGCCGCGGCTTTTTTAGCTAAGACGCTAGAAGGGAAACAATTACTAGCTGATAATAACTTTGCGCAGTGGCTGAAGCTTGCTGAAAAGCCTGAAGCTTCAGCACCGCCGTTGAGCCTTCGTGATATGCCTGAAGCCTCAGCACCACCGTTGAGCCTTCATGATATGCCTGAAGCTTCAGCACTGCCGTTGAGCCTTCGTGATATGCCTGAAGCCTCAGCACCGCCGTTGAGCCTTCATGATATGCCTGAAGCCTCAGCACCACCGTTGAGCTCTCATGAGTCACTGCAACCTGTAGCAGTGCCTTTTTCTCGTAGTGCGGCACCTATATCTTATGCTGGAATTCGCTTGATGGGCAGACCACTACCTCAAACTCCTCCAGATGTTACAACAGTGCCTAGTAATCAGCAT
>Ga0155554_119_pt1 | contig 19279 bp, 33 predicted proteins | sample RifCSPhighO2_12_FD_107211 | JGI IMG/M metagenome (GOLD analysis project Ga0155554, IMG submission 107211) | Gammaproteobacteria bacterium RIFCSPHIGHO2_12_FULL_41_20 | reverse complement strand
CGAAGGATCTTCTTAATAAACACCGAGGATTTATTAAGAAGATCCTTCGCTGACGCTCAGGATGACAGTGTTAGCGGGAACTGCTGAGTAACCTCCATAGATTTTACACATAGACACTCTGCCCTGATTACGATGCCATCCTCTGTACTCGCGCGCCTAGCTGAGAAAGCTTTTCTTCTATGCAAGAATAGCCGCGATCAATATGGTAAATACGATTAATAACCGTTTCTTTTTCTGCTGCCAAGCCTGCTAAAATCAAGCTAGCTGAAGCGCGTAAATCTGTCGCCATCACTGGTGCTCCTTGCAACTGCCCAACGCCGGTACAAATAGCAATATTTCCCTTTAAGGCAATATCGGCTCCCATACGTTGTAACTCTTGTACATGCATAAAGCGATTTTCAAATACTGTCTCTGTCACAATACCCACTCCTTCAGCAACCGTATTCACTGCCATCATTTGTGCCTGCATATCGGTTGGAAAAGCAGGATAAGGAGCAGTACTAATATTCACTGCACGCGGACGATTCCCCTTCATATCTAAGGAAATCCAATCTTGGCCTGTATTGATCTCACCACCGGTTTCTTCTAATTTTAACAATACTGACTCTAATAAATCCGGCCGTGTATTTTTTAGTTTTACTTTACCACGCGTAATTACTGCCGCAGCAAGATAGGTACCGGTTTCAATCCGATCCGGTAACACATGATAGCTGCCTCCTCCCAACTCATTGACACCCTCAATCACGATCGTTGATGTGCCTGCACCAGTAATTTTAGCGCCTAATATATTAAGAAAATTAGCTAGATCTTCTACTTCTGGCTCGCGCGCTGCATTATGAATAATGGTTTGGCCTTTTGCCAAAACTGCCGCCATCATGATATTTTCCGTCCCGGTCACAGTCACGATATCCATCACGATAGTAGCCCCTTGTAGCCGTTTTTTAGCTTGTGCTTGGATATAACCATTTTCTATACAAACATCGACTCCCATGGCTTGCATGCCTTTTAGGTGTTGATCAACTGGTCGAGTACCAATCGCACATCCACCTGGCAAGGATACTTCTGCTCTCCCAAAACGACTAAGTAAAGGACCTAGCACCAGCACAGATGCGCGCATGGTACGCACTAGATCATAAGGCGCTTGAAACGAATTAACAGAGCCAGCATCCACTTCGACCCCTAAGTTTTCATGCAAGGTAACGCGTGCACCCATTTGCCCTAATAAGGACATAATAGTTGTTACATCATGTAAATGCGGAATATTGTGAATATGCACAGGTGCTGAGGTAAGCAGTGATGCAGTCAAAATAGGCAGTGCAGCATTTTTTGCGCCAGAAATACGAACTTCTCCCTGTAATGGAACATTACCGTGGATAATTAATTTGTCCATTGTTCTCCGCCTTGTGCTTGCCATTCTTGAGGAGTGTATGTTTTAAGTGAGATTGCATGTAAAGAACCATCATCTAACTGTTTTCTAATAACATTATAAACTAATTGCTGCCGTTGAATGCGGCTTTTACTAGCAAACTGTGGGCTAACAACAATGGCCATAAAGTGCGCACCGTCACCCTCCACTATAACATTGGCATCTTGTAATCCCGCCTTGATTAACTGCTTAACCACTTCAATCTGCATATACGACTATCCAATAACAAAAGCGGCCATTTTTCACATATTTTCATGAAAATTGCAATGGAATTTCCTGTGTGGAGCACTTTGCTAGTCATTTTATGCGGGTGTGACCCGTGATTAATATCATGCCAGCATGTTTTTAACTAGCATCCGGCATTTTTACTGCTTTCTGGATGCCGCCTCGCACAAAAAACGTGCGGCTGGCATGACACTCATGGGGCTATTCAGAATTCGCGCCTGTAAAATAGTTCTGTTGAAGCCGTCTGGATTCATATACAGACCTCCAGTTATACTATTAATATGAAAATTAATTCACAGAGTAGCTTGCTGGAAGCTGTCACTTATTTGCCCAGCCCGCATTGTGATGAGCGCCCACCTAACCATACCATTGATGCTATTATTATTCATGGTATTAGCTTACCACCTGGCCAATTTAACACCGGACAAATAGAAAATTTTTTCTGCGGACATCTTGATAGTACTATCCACCCTTATTTCGCTACTATTATTGAGTTGCGTGTATCTGCACATATATTAATTAAACGTGATGGTAATATTGTACAATTTGTGCCCTTCTCTAAACGCGCATGGCATGCGGGACAATCATCTCTGCAAGGTAAAACAAACTGTAATGATTATTCCATTGGCATAGAATTAGAAGGAACAGATAATACCCCTTACGAAGCCATACAGTATAAAAAATTAGCAGCCCTTGTTCTCATCCTTATGCAAAATTATCCCAACATCACTCGTGATCGCATTGTCGGACACGCCGATGTTGCTCCAGGAAGAAAAACCGATCCTGGAACTGCCTTTGATTGGAATTATGTTAAAAAACTACTCGCCTGATTTTTTTTATCCTCTTTGTAATGTTATTCATTATATATTTAAAAATACATCGCTGTCGTTTCTAGGACCTTATATGGACTCGACTATTATCCTAAGATAATTCATTTTTATTTTAGAAAATCACTTTAAAATTAATTGTTTCTCTGCTATAAATCTCCTGACAAAAAATGAAAAAGTACTTCTGCCTTATCAAAGGTAAGTGCAATTCATTTTTTAGATTGCACAAATAATGCGAGAATAAAATCAAAATGCGCATTTTTGTCATACTAAGTTAAAATTCTTCTTGCAAAACAAATGTTTTGTGGGTTAATTTTATGACTTGTCCGGATCTAATTATCAAGGAGATACACGAACTATGAAAATCAAACTCGTTGTTGCATCAATGAGCTTGCTTGGTTTGGTTAGCTGCCCGGTATTTGCAGCAGCAACCTCATCAGATTCAATGTCAATGCCAACATCAACAACTTCAACTAAAAAACACCACCGTCACCATCATAAGCACCACAAATCGCATGCTATGATGCAGCAAAACACCGTTGTGGTTATGCAAGATACGGCAACAGGCGCCGCAGAAGCAGCACCCATTGCCGCAACATCTTTAACTACCTCTGTGTTCCAACAAATGAACCAAAGTATGGGCCGTACTGTTCCTATGCCAGAATGGTTTAATCGCATTGGCTTTAGCGGTGGCATGAATGTAGATGCTATCAAATGGGGTACACGTAATGCCAACTTTGAAGGTGAAAACTATCAAAGAGTGGCTTTAAATGACGTTTATCTCAATACCACTGCCAATGTGAATGATTGGACTCGTGGTTTCTTGAGCTTAAGCTATAGCAACCCAAGCAACCCAACGGGCTTAACGGGGGGCATAGCTCCGAGAAATCAATATGGCCAGTACAGTGCCGTTTACACCTATAACAACCTCGATCTAGAACAAGGTTACGTCACCATTGGTAATTTCGACGTTATGCCTGTGTTCTTACAATTAGGTAAACAATATTCTGACTTTAGCCGATATCAGATTCACCCAATTACTCGCAGCTTAACGCAAGTATTATCTGAATCGTTACAAACCTCGGCAAAGGTTGGGTTTATTTTACCGGTTGGCTTAAATGGTTCAGTATATGTATTCGACAATAGCATACCTAAATCTGGCAATACCCAAACAGGCACAAACTGGGGAGCGGCATTGGGCTTTGACCATCCCGATGATCAGTTAGGCTACAACCTAGGTGTGGGTTGGATGGCTAACATGATTGGCGCTAACGATGTGTCTTATGCTGTTTCTAGTAATGATGGCGGCATTTACCAAAACAATGTCACCGCTTTTGCTGCTTATGCAGGCATTAACAGTGGACCCTTCAACGCAAATGCTACTTATACCACTGCGTTAAATAACTTTAGTTCAGCAGATGTGCCGAAGTTTGTTGGTGCAACTCAAGGTGCTAAGCCATGGGCTGCTGGTATTCAAGCTGGATACGACTTTAACTACTGGGAGAAAAACCAAAACGTTTATCTTGGTTATCAAGCATCTAGTCGTGCGGCTTACCTCTTTATTCCAACGAATCGTTGGCAAGTCGGTTACAATGTTGATTTCTGGAAGAATACCAACTTTGGACTTGAATATGATCATGACACCGATTATAAGACTGCCCAAGGTGGTAAAGGCCAGAACGCCAACCTACTTTCCTTCCGCGCTGGAGTTAAGTTTGGTTAATTTAATCACCCTACAAAAAGGCCCGCTACGGCGGGCTTTTTTCTTTCTTAGCCCACCAATAGCACCTTGTTATATTCCCCTGCGATTGCCATCCTTCATTTATTGCCAGTTCTAATGCTGCCTTCCCCAATGATTTATAATATGGCAAAACAATTCCGCTGTTTTTTCTGCATCATAAATCGCCGAGTGGGCTTGCTCCACATCGAAGGGTATATGTAAACGTCTTACTGCCCTTGCCAACACCGTTTCACCTAAAGCAGCAGCAGCTAAGGTGGCAGTATCCAATGTAGTAAACGTATGAAAAGGACTGTGTACGATATGGCTACGCTTCGCCGCAGCTTGAAGAAAACTCAGATCAAACCAAGCATTATGCCCAACTAAAACAGCTCTATGACAATGTGTTTTTTCTAGTAGTATTTTAATATGTGAAAAAATTCGATGTACAACTTGGCTTTCTGGGATGGCATAACGCAATGGAGAATAAGGGTCAATGCCGGTTATTTCTAACGCTTCTTTATCTAAATGCGCGCCCAAGAACGGCTCGACATGGTAGGCTACGGTCTGCTCGCGGTATAGCCTACCTTCTTTATCAGCAGCAAGTCCAATTACCGCTATTTCAAGCAATGCGTCTGTCTGCGGATTAACACCTGATGTTTCCACATCAACGACAATCGGTAACATACCACGAAATCGTTGCGCTATAGTTTGAACTTTTTTTGCCATAGAACCTAATAATAAAAAAACCCAATCTATAAACGTGAGCTATGTACACAACAAAAATAAAAAATCTATAATTCTGTCATCCTAGGCTGTCATCCTGAGCGTTAGCGAAGGATCAGTATCCTTGTTGACCGTATGGTGACAAGGATACTGATCCTTCGCTAACGCTCAGGATGACAGCCCTAAACGCTCAGGATGACCGGCCTAACACGCTCATGACATAAAGTTATTTTTGTCGTGTACATAGAAACGCGAGTTATAACAAATTGGGGTTCACATTAAATCTTGAAACCTTATGCTGCTTCAGTTCCTGTTCTTCTATCAACCAATTCTATTACAGCAACTGGGGCGTTATCACCTTTGCGAAATCCTGCTTTTAATATACGTAAATACCCACCTGGTCGTTGTTTATAAAATGGCGCTATTTCATCAAATAACTTTAACACTATATCTCGATCACGAAGCCGTGAAAAAGCAATACGCCGACGATGCATATTATCTTCTTTAGCCAGAGTAATCATAGGCTCTATATACCTTCGTAACTCTTTTGCTTTTGGCAATGTCGTTTTAATAAGCTCATGTTTAAGCAAGGAAACCATCATGTTTCTAAACATGCTTTTACGATGAGCGCTATTACGACCAAAATATCTTCCACTATGACGATGACGCATGATAGCCACCCTTTTTCTTTAACATAAGTTACATTAAGTTTCAGGAGTTCCCGCTAACACTGTCATCCTGAGCGTTAGCGAAGGATCTTCTTAATAAATTCTCGGTGTTTACTTAAGAAGATCCTTCGCTAACGCTCAGGATGACAGTGTTAGCGGGAACTCCTGATTAAGTTTTAGCTTTTCTCCACTTCATTCTTAACTGGCGTTTGCCAATTTTCAATACGCGTACCTAATGATAAGCCATGTGCCGCCAACACACTTTTAATTTCTGTTAATGATTTTTTACCTAAATTAGGGGTTTTTAATAAGTCACTCTCGGTACGTTGCACTAAGTCACCTATGTAAAAAATATTTTCAGCCTTAAGGCAATTAGCAGATCGCACTGTAAGCTCCAAGTCATCTACAGGGCGGTAATAAATAGGATTAACTGCATCCTCATGGGCCAACTTGTCTAAGGACAGCGGTGTTGTTTTCAAATCAACAAATGCCGTTAGTTGCTGCTGTAAAATGGTAGCGCAGCGACGAATAGCTTCTTCTGGATCCAGGGTACCATTGGTTTCTAAGTCAATAATCAACTTGTCCAGGTCTGTACGTTGCTCAACACGAGCACTTTCCACTGTATAAGCAACCCGACGCACAGGACTAAAGCTTGCATCTAAGTGTAATACTCCAACACTGGTTTTAGTGGACTCTCCACTTTTATTCATTCGAGCAGCAGGTTGATATCCTCGGCCCATAGCAATCTTTAGCACCATATTCAAAGAACCACTTTCATTAAGATGTGCGATAATATGCTGAGGATTCATAATTTCCACATCATGTTCTAACTCGATATCTGCCGCCCTCACTATACCTGGACCTTTCTTGGATAACTTCAAAGTCACCTCGTGACGGCCGTGTAGTTTAACTGCAACGCCCTTAAGATTGAGAAGAATTTCAATAACATCTTCCTGAACGCCTGGTATCGTACTATATTCATGTACTACATTATCAATTTTTACTTCAACAATAGCAGAGCCCGGCATAGAAGATAATAAGATTCTACGTAAGGCATTACCTAACGTATGGCCAAATCCACGTTCTAATGGTTCTAGCATGATTTTGGCATGCAAAGGTGAAACAGCCTCAACTACAATTTCTCTGGGTGTTAAAAAATCATGGGCGTTTGTTAACATGCAAGCGACCTCTTAGTCCTATTTAATTAATAGTTGACCTATTTAGAATAAAGTTCAACAATGAGTTTTTCATTGATATCGGGTGGCAAATCGGACCTATCTGGAGCCTGTTTAAAAGTCCCAGTAAACTCGCCCGCCTGAACCTCTAACCAACTACATTCCGGGCGTGCCTGGGCTAAAGTCAGTGCAGACTGAACCCGTAACTGCTTTTTAGCTTTTTCCGTCAAGCTCACCTTTGTGCCTGGATCTAATAAACGTGATGGAATATTAGAAGGTTCATTGTTTACTAAGATACCACAATGATTAACCAATTGTCTTGCTTCAGCACGGGTTGAAGCAAATCCCATACGATATACAACATTGTCCAAACGACTCTCTAATAATCTAAGAAGGTTTTCACCTGTAGACCCTTTTAGCCGCGCTGCCTTACTAAAGTAATTCCTGAACTGCCGCTCCAAAATACCATAAATTCGGCGAACCTTTTGCTTTTCGCGATGCTGTACCCCGAATTCTGTTTCACGTCCACGACGCGCACCATGCATACCTGGCGGCGTATCTAGTTTACACTTTGTATCTAAAGACCGAACACCACTTGTCAGAAGAAGGTCTGCTCTTTCTCGCCGAGCAAGCTTACATCGAGGACCTAAATATCTAGCCATTTATCTCTCCACACTCACTGCTAAATGTTATACATGTTATTTATTTTTGATGCTTGTTTATACACGGCGCTTCTTCGGATCACGGCATCCGTTAAATGGAATACCAGTAACATCTGCAATAGAAATGATCTTTAATCCTGCTGCATGCAACGCCCGTACTGCTGACTCCCTGCCTGGCCCTGGACCTCGTACGCGAACTTGCACATTCTTCATCCCATAATTCTCGATCGCCATTTGCGCTGCCTTTGTGGCCGCTTCACCCGCTGCATAAGGGGTCGATTTTCTTGAGCCACGATATCCGCAGCTTGCTGCGCTTGTCCACGCTATCGCATTACCCTGTGCATCTGTAATGGTAACGACTGTGTTATTAAAAGATGCTTGAATATGTGCAATGCCATCGCTAACTAATTTTTTAGCTTTTTTACGCACTCTAGGAGTGGGTGTTGTTGTTGCTTTTGCTTGTTGTGTATTACCAGCCATTTAGCTACTTTCTCCCATTACTTAGGTTTTTTGACTCTTACGTCTACCCTTTCGAGTTCTTGCATTTGTCTTAGTACGCTGCCCTCGCACAGGTAATCCACGCTTATGGCGCAACCCACGATAGGCACCTAAATCTACCAACCTCTTTATATTCATAGCAACTTCGCGACGTAAATCACCTTCAACGCGATACTTTGCCACCTCACCTCTTAGACCTTCTAATTCTAATTCAGTCAGGTCTTTACCCTTTTTTTGCGGGTCTACCTTTGCTGCCACACAAATAGATCGGGCTCTTCTCCGTCCTACGCCATAAATTGCTGTAAGCCCAATCGCAATATGCTTTTGGACTGGTATTATCACGCCTGCTATACGAGCTACCATTCCGCCTTACCCCATCACTTTCTTGATTGTTTTCATAATAAAAAGTGCCCTAGTCTAATCTTGAAATCCTTAGAAATCAACCTTGTCGTTGTTTATGTCGTTTTTCCTTGCAAATAACCCGAATAACACGCTTACGGCGCACTATTTTGCAATTACGACACACTTTTTTTACTGAAGCCCCTACTTTCATATCACTCCCCTATTTCTGATTTATAATTTACTTAAGCTCTTACCCCGTAAATTAGTTTTCTTTAATAAAGACTCGTATTGGTAAGACATAATATGTGCCTGGACTTGTGCCATAAAGTCCATAACCACTACCACAATAATTAACAATGACGTTCCACCAAAGTAAAAAGGAACATTCCAGGTTAGTATCATAAACTCTGGCAACAAACAAACTAACGTAATGTAGGCCGCGCCTACCAGTGTTAAACGTGTCATCACAGTATCAATATAACGAGCAGTTTGATCGCCAGGCCGAATACCTGGAATAAATGCTCCTGATTTTTTTAAGTTTTCTGCTGTTTCGTTAGGATTAAAAACAAGCGCCGTGTAAAAAAAACAGAAAAACACGATAGCAATACTAAATAATAACATATGCATTGGCTGTCCCTGTTGCAATACCACAGCCAATGCGCCTAACCACTCCATCCCCTTACCATGACCAAACCATTGCGCAATCGTCGCTAAAAATAAAATAATGCTGGATGCAAAAATAGGTGGAATCACGCCTGCCATGTTAATTTTCAATGGCAAATGACTGCTCTGGGCTGCATATAGCTTACCACCTTGCATACGCCTAGCATAATTAATTGTAATGCGCCGCTGTGCTCGTTCCATAAAGACTACAAAAGCTACTACAGCAACTGCCACAATAATAATTAACAATAACACGACAAACTGTAACTGCCCTTCCCTAACCTGCTCTAATGTACGACTAACCGCCACAGGTAATCCCGCAATAATACCAGCAAAAATTAGCAATGATATGCCGTTACCTATGCCCCTTTCCGTCACTTGCTCCCCCAACCACATCAGAAACATCGTGCCAGTTACGAGAGTTATGGTTGTTGTAAAATAAAAAGAAACATTAGGTAAAGCAATATTATGTGCTATCAACATACGCGAGATACCGATAGACTGAAATAATGCTAATAACAACGTACCATAGCGTATATATTTATTAATTTTACGTTGCCCCGCCTCCCCCTCTTTTCGTAACTCCGCCAACTGGGGTGAAACCACAGTAAGTAGTTGAATAATAATTGATGCGGAAATATACGGCATAATACCTAAAGCAAAAATACTAAACCGCATTAACGCACCACCAGAAAACATATTGAATAATCCAATAATGTTATTCTGTTGACCGTGAAATAACTCTTGCAATCTTTGTGGGTTAAGCCCTGGAACTGGAATATAAGATCCAATCCGAAATACAATAATAGCCATAAGAACAAACAATAAGCGATACTTTAAATCAGTAAAGCCCGCCGCATTCATTCCTTTACCCAATCGATTCGTTATCATTTATTCCTCAACACTACCGCCCGCTGCTTCTACTGCTTTCTTAGCGCCAGCGGTTAAAGGAATACCACGAATAACAAAAGGGCGCGCAAGCGTACCTGAGGCTATTATTTTCACTTGTTTTGTATTTGCTTTGATTAAGCCTGCGGTTTTCAATACAGCCATGTCTACTTGTTGGCCTTCTATTCTATTTAAATCAGATAACCACAGCTCTTCGCGAAATAATGCCTTTTGTGAATGAAATCCAAACTTGGGTAATCGACGTTGCAAGGGAACTTGCCCTCCCTCAAACCCTAGCTTATGGAATCCACCTGCTCTAGCTTTTTGACCTTTATGCCCTCGACCACAGGTCTTACCCTTACCTGAGCCAATGCCACGTCCTAAACGCTTTGACTGCTTTTTCGATCCCAAGGCGGGACTCAACGTATTAAGATACATTTTTATACTTCCTCAACTGACAGCAAATAACCAACTTTATTAATCATGCCACGGGTACAAGGATTATCAGCAATAACAACCGTCTGCTGTAACTTCCGTAATCCTAGCGTTGCAACACATGCTTTATGTTGAGGCTTACAACCAATTGCACTACGCGTCAAGGTTACTTTGAGTTGTTTTTTATTTTTATTAGACATTGCATTAACCCTCAAGGAGCTCTTCAACAGACTTACCCCGTTTAGCAGCCATATATTCTGGGGTGGAAATTCCTCCTAAAGCCTTTAAAGTAGCTCTTACTACATTAATAGGATTAGTAGACCCAATAATCTTCGCTAATACATTTTTCACACCCAACACTTCAAAGACAGCGCGCATAGCACCACCCGCGATAATACCTGTACCTTCTGAAGCCGGTTTCATAAAAACTTGGGTAGAACCATGTTTTCCTAGTGTAGTATGATGTAAGGTACTACCCTTAAGAACAACATGCCGCATATTTTTCCGTGCGCTTTCTAAAGCTTTTTGAATAGCGACAGGGACTTCACGTGCTTTTCCACGACCTAGACCAATGCGACCATTACCATCGCCAACGACAGTAACTGCAGCAAAGCTAAAGATCTTGCCCCCTTTTACTACTTTCGCATTACGTGAGATAGCAACTAGCTTTTCTTGCATGCCATCACTTTTTGTTGTTTGATCAAAACTAGCCATAATAAACCCTTCAATTTAATAACTTATATACTGCTAGAACTCTAATCCACCCTCTCGAGCTGCATCCGCTAATGCTTTGACACGACCATGGTAGCGAAACCCAGATCTATCAAATGCTACCTGCTTTATACCGGCTTGTAATGCACGTGCTGCAACTAACTTACCCACAGCTTTAGCCGCCTCAACATTCCCGGTAGTAGATAATGTGGTTTTTAATTCCTTATCCAAGGTAGAAGCATAAGTAAAAACTTGAGAGCCATCCGAAGTTGTCACTTGCGCATAAATATGACGCGGTGTTTTATGCACGCACAAGCGAGCAACACCTACCTCCCGAATTCTCATCCTAGCGCGTTTTGCTCTTCGCAATCTTGTTAACCGCTTATTCATATTCTCTCACCTAATTATTTTTTCTTTGTTTCTTTGATCTCAATAATCTCATTTGCATACCGAACACCTTTACCTTTATATGGCTCCGGTGCACGAAGCATTCTAATTTGGGCTGCCACTTGACCTACTAAATCTTTATCTGTGCCTTTAATTACAATCTCCGTTTGGCTAGGTGTTTCAATTACAATGCCCGCAGGAACTGGGAAATCAACCGGATGCGAAAATCCTAATGTTAAAGCTAACACCTTACCTTTAGCTTGCGCACGATAACCTACCCCTACTAGCGATAGTTTGCGCTCGAATCCCTGAGCCACACCATGTACTAAATTAGATACCTTAGCACGCATGGTTCCCACAATAGACTTAGAAAGTTTAATATTTGCACCAGTAAGATGGCTGCCTTCCGTATTAGACATCAAATTAATCTGATTATCAGCAACTGCCAGCTTAACCATAGGGTGAATTGCCAAAGTCATCTGCCCTTTCGGTCCCTTAATAACAACCTCATGTGCTTGCACTTTTACTTCCACACCTGAAGGGATTACAACTGGTTTTCTTCCTATACGTGATGTCACTACAGCTAACCCGGACATACCCATTCCCCTTATTCAACCGTGCACAAAATTTCACCGCCCATACGTTGGCGACGCGCTTCTTTATCCGCCATTACTCCTTTTGATGTAGAGATAACAGCAATTCCCATACCACCACGAACGACGGGTAACTCATCACACCGTCGATAAACACGCAATCCGGGACGACTAATCCGTTTTAGTTTTTCAATAACTGGACGGCCTTGATAATACTTCAGCATCACTTCAATGTCTTTTTTTACACCCGCAGTAACCACATCAAAGCCCTCAATATATCCTTCACTTTGCAATACATGAAGAACTGCTTTTTTCAACAAGGAATGAGGAGTGCGCATCTTCATTTCCCCTACCGCTTGCGCGTTACGTATACATGTCAACATATCCGCAACTGGATCTTGCATCGACATTTTTTATACCCCTTAAGCTTTCTAAAAATTAGTTACTATTAATGAAACACTACCAACTTGACTTATGCATACCGGGAACTAAGCCATTCATCACCGCAGTACGCATATGTAAACGACACAAGCCAGTTAAACGATTATAAGCCCGAGGTCTACCACATAATTTACACCTATTCCGACGACGCGAAGGGCTAGAGTCACGTGGTAATGCTTGCAATTTCTGCATAGCACTTAAACGTTCTTCATCATTTAAATGAATATTGCTTACTGCCTCTCTTAACTTCTCTCGTTTAGCACGAGTTTTATTACTTAAATGAGCACGTCTTTTTTCTCGTTCTGTTACTGACGTTTTAGCCATAAATTACGCAACCTCTTTTTCTTTAAAAGGGAAATTAAAAGCTTCCAGTAATGCAAAAGCTTCTTTATTCGTTTTTGCTGTGGTTGTAATAGTAATATCCAGTCCCCTGAGTACATCAATTTTATCATATTCAATCTCAGGAAAAACAATTTGCTCTTTAATACCTAAACTATAATTCCCCCGACCATCGAATGCTTTAACACTAAGCCCACGAAAATCACGAACCCGAGGCAATGTAACACTAATTAAACGATCCAAAAACTCATACATTCTTACGCGCCGCAATGTTACTTTACATCCAATTGGCCAACCTTCACGAATTTTAAACCCTGCAATAGATTTCCTCGCCAAGGTCATGACTGGTTTTTGCCCCGCTATTTTCTCTAAGTCGCCGACGGCATTCATTACAACTTTTTTATCTGCAGCTGCCTCGCCCACACCCATATTCAAGGTAATCTTCACCAACTCGGGTACTTGCATTACCGAATAAAAGCCAAAACGCTTTTTCAGTTGAGGAACAATCTCTTTTCTATAATAATCTTGCAACCTTGGCATATATCTACCTTCAATTACGCATTAACAAGTTCATTTGATGATTTAAAATAACGCACCTTCTTTCCATCTTCTTCAGTACGAATACCAACGCGACTGCCTTTTTGAGAAGTCGGGTCATGTAACATAACATTAGATCGATGAATAGGCATGGGCTTTGTCACCACCCCCCCACGCTCGCCTGCATTAGGATTCGCTTTTACATGTTTCTTTACAAGGTTAATCCCTTCTACTATAACTTTCTCTTCAGCATTTAAAACTGTAAGAATGATACCTTTTTTCCCTTTATCTTTACCAGCGATTACAATCACTTCATCGCCTTTCTTTATTTTTTTCATGTTTATATCTCATTAATTAAATTAGAGAACCTCTGGGGCAAGAGAAATAATCTTCATAAAGTTCTCCCCGCGTAACTCTCGAGTAATGGGACCAAACACACGGGTTCCAATAGGCTGCATTTGTGCATTCAGTAAAACAACTGCATTTTCATCAAAGCGAATTAAAGACCCATCAGGACGCCGCACACCTTTACACGTTCTTACAATAACTGCATTTAATACTTCACCTTTCTTAACTTTGCCCCGTGGAATAGCTTCTTTAACAGTAATCTTTATCACATCGCCAATATTGGCATATCGACGTCGAGTGCCACCCAGTACTTTAATGCACATCACACGCCGTGCACCGCTATTATCTGCCACGTCCAACATGGTCCGCATCTGTATCATGCTATTTCTCCGCCGCCTTTACTTGCCTTTTCTTTTATAAATTATCCTACTATTTCATCTTGAATTGCTTTTTCAAGAACTTGCACTAACACCCAATGCTTTGTCTTGGATAAAGGTCGACTTTCTTGAATAAGTACCTTATCCCCAATGCATCCCGTGTTTTGTTCATCATGTGCATACATCTTAGAGAATCGACGCACATACTTGTTGTAAACTGGATGTCTAACTTTATGCTCGACTTGCACAACTAAAGTTTTATCCATCTTATTACTTACAACTTTACCAATGACAGTTCTTGCTGATTTTTTATTTTCTATGACTTGCTCATTCATACCGATGAACCTTTCATCTTTAAAATAGTTTTAACTCGCGCAATATTTCTTCTAACCTTTTTAAATAAGCCTACTTTAGGAGGTTGCCCGAGTCCCTTTTGTAATCTTAAATTGAACTGCTCCTTTAGCAAAGAAAGCAATTCGCTATTTAATTCACTCACTGATTTATCACGTAATTCACTAACCTTCATTACATCATCGTCCGCGCTACAAATGTTGTCTTCACAGGTAATTTTGCTGCTGCAAGCTTTAACGCTTCTCGCGCTAAATCTTCAGTTACTCCCTCAATTTCCAGCATAACCCGGCCCGGCTGCACTAATGCAACCCAATATTCGACGTTACCTTTCCCGCTGCCCATTCGCACTTCTAAGGGTTTTTTTGAAATTGGCTTATCAGGAAAAATTCTAATCCAAATTTTTCCACCACGTTTTACATGCCTAGACAATGCACGTCGAGCTGCCTCAATTTGCCTAGCGGTAATACGACCCAACTCCGTTGCTTTTAATCCATACTCACCAAAGCTAACCTTTTCACCACGAGTAGCAATCCCGCGGTTACGACCCTTAAATTGTTTGCGATATTTAGTGCGTTTTGGCTGTAACATATTATTTATTCTCCTGCTTTACTGTGGTTTTCTCTGAACCACTTTCGCCACCGCCTTGCTGCTCATTATCGCCAATAACCTCGCCCTTAAAAATCCAAACCTTTACACCAATAATTCCATATGTGGTGTATGCCTCGGCCAATCCATAGTCAATATCAGCACGAAAAGTCTGTAATGGCACTCTACCTTCTCTGTACCATTCAGTACGTGCAATTTCAGAGCCACCTAATCGACCGCTAACACTGATTTTGATTCCCTTTGCTCCTAAACGTAACGCTGAAGCTACAGCACGCTTCATCGCACGTCGGAACATGACACGTTTTTCTAATTGCTGTGCCACAGTATTAGCAACCAGTTTAGCATCTAACTCAGGCTTGCGTACTTCTTCAATGCTGATATGTACCGGAACATTCAGCATTTTACTTACTTCATTGCGAAATGAATCGACTTCTTTACCGCTCTTGCCAATAATCACGCCGGGACGTGCTGCATATACAGTAATTTTGGCATTTCTAGCCGGACGATCAATTTGAATTCGACTTATACCTGCCTGTGCTAACCGCTTTTGGAGATGCTCTCTCACCTTAATATCCGCACATAAAGTATCTGAAAAACTACGCGCAGGTGCATACCACCGCGAAGACCAATCTCTTATGATACCTAAACGTATACCTATGGGATTAACCTTTTGACCCATTAGCTATTACTCCTCATCAGAAACAACCACTGTAATATGGCAAGTTGGCTTCAATATTCTCGTAGAACGACCTTTTGCTCGTGCCTGAATACGTTTTAAAGCCGGTCCTTGATCTGTAAAAACTGTCTTAATTTTTAATTGATCAATGTCGGCACCCAGATTATGTTCCGCATTCGCAATTGCTGACTCAAGAACCTTTTTCACCACCGCCGCTGCTTTTTTGGGGCTAAACTGCAAAACACCCAGAGCACGATCCACATTTAAGCCTCGAACTTGATCGCATATCAGCCGGCATTTTTGCGGAGATAATCTTGCAAATTTTAATTTTGCCACCGCTTCCATCACTTTACCCCTTTTCAGACGGTGCTTTTGCCGCTTCTTCTGCGCCTTTTACCTTGCGATCACCCGAGTGACCACGAAAAGTGCGAGTAGCTGCAAATTCACCCAGCTTATGGCCAACCATATTTTCTGTTACAAAAATAGGAACATGTAACTTACCATTGTGTACTGCTATTGTTAAACCCACCATTTCTGGCAATATCATAGAACGACGTGACCAAGTTTTAATTGGTCTCTTATCATTTGTAGAAACCGCTTTTTCCACTTTTCTCATTAAGTGGTTATCTACAAATGGTCCTTTCTTTACAGAACGCGGCACATTAATATCCTCATTAAATAAAAGCTATTACTTACTGCGTGCTTGCACAATAAACTGGCTAGTACGCTTATTTTTTCGTGTTTTATACCCCTTAGTAGGCACACCCCATGGAGTCACTGGATGTCTACCCCCTTTTGTTTTACCCTCACCCCCTCCATGTGGATGGTCTACCGGATTCATTGCCGTCCCTCTCACCGTCGGACGGATACCACGTCTACGTTTCGCACCAGCATTACCAAACGAACGTAGGTTATGCTCTTCATTACTCACTTCACCAATAACCGCTCGGCACCCTGATAAAACTTTTCGCATCTCACCAGAGCGCATTCTTAATAAAGCATACAGCCCTTCTTTAGCAATGAACTGCATCGAAGCCCCTGCGCTTCTTGCTAATTGCGCTCCCTTTCCCGGCTTTAATTCAACACAATGCACTGTTGTACCGACAGGAATATTCATCAAGGGCAGACAATTGCCCACCTTAATCGCTACATCAGTCCCGGAAGAAATAATATCACCCGACTTTAACCCCTTGGATGCAATCACATAGCGACGCTCGCCATCAGCATAAAGCACTAAGGCAATATAAGCACTGCGATTAGGATCATATTCTAACCGTTCAACCTTAGCTGGTATGCTATCTTTGTCACGCTTAAAATCAATAATACGATAATGTTGCTTATGGCCGCCGCCAATATGCCGACAAGTAATGCGGCCATTATTATTCCGTCCACCCGTTTTAGGTTTCTTCACAAGCAAGGCTGCATGCGGATTACCCTTATGCAAATCCTTGTTAACGACACGCACAACAGCGCGTTGTCCTGGCGACGTGGGTGCAAGTTTAAGAAGTGCCATACATGCCTCAACACTGAATTAATTAATATTTTTCTATTTATTTACTTTCACTTATCAGACCGAAAGTCGCGCTATTATAATATGAAAATTATTTTCGGCAACTCTTTCTTACTGAATTACGCTGAAATCAAGCTTCTGATCCGCACATAATGTTACATATGCCTTTTTCCAGCCCTTTTTTCGCCCCACTCTACCTCGAAAAGCTTTGATTTTTTGCTTAACGGTAACCACTGTCACCGATTCCACCTTAGTATTAAACAAAAACTCAATAGCGCCCTTGATCTCAGGCTTCTTAGCATCCGGCGCCACTTTAAAGGCATATTCACGCCGTTTTTCTGCACCTGTTGCTGCTTTTTCAGAAGTATAGGGAGAATAAATAATCTGAAAGAAACGTTCCTGATTCATTTTAAAAGCTCCTCTATTTTCTGCATTGCTTCTTTAGTAACAAGTAACTTTTCAGCCCCCACTAAAGCCACTGGGTCTGATAGAGAAGCAGTAACGTCAAAAACATTAACATGTGGCAGGTTACGTGCAGCCAGGTAAAGGTTATGCTCTACGGATTCGGTAATGATTAATACTTTGTCACTCAACTTCCATGCCGCCAATTGCGCTAATAAAGCTTTAGTTTTAGGCTTTTCAAGTGTAATAGCATCAACAACAGCCAGTCTTTCTTGTCGAACTAATTCTGAAAGAATAGAGCGTAAAGCAACATTATACATTTTTTTATTAACTTTCTGCTTATATGAGCGTGGCTTAGCAGCAAAAGTAACACCGCCCTTACGCCAAATAGGGCTTCTTATCGTTCCTGCTCGCGCTCTACCTGTACCTTTTTGACGCCATGGCTTTATGCCACCGCCACTCACTTCTGCACGCGTCTTCTGCGACTGAGTCCCAGCACGCCCCGTAGCTAAATAAGCTGTCACTACCTGATGAATAAGCGGCTCATTAAATTCTTTAGCAAACACTTCGTCAGAAAGTGTCAGTTTTTTCTTGGAATTAATCACTTCAAGTTCCATAACTATGCCCCTTCTTTTTGTTGCCGCTTCACAGCTGGACGAATAATCACTTCCGCCCCAGGAGCTCCCGGAACTGCGCCCTTAATAAGCACTAAGTTACGCTCTTTATCTAGGCGAATAACTTCTTGTGAAAGAATAGTACGTTTAACATCCCCCAAATGCCCCGCCATCCGTTTACCTTTAAATACTCGTCCGGGAGACTGACGTTGTCCAATAGATCCTGGAGCGCGGTGCGACAATGAATTACCATGAGAAGCATCTTGTGAGCTAAAGTGATGACGTTTAATAACCCCGGCAAATCCTTTACCCTTTGTTATACCTGATACATCCACATACTGCCCAACAGAAAAACGCTCAAGGCCGAGCTCAGAACCAACTGTAATGTCATTCAATCCCTTTTCATCATGTAGTCTAAACTCCCATAGCCCACAACCTGGTTCTATACCTGCTTTTGCATAATGACCTGCTTGTGCTGCGCTAATATGAGAACGTTTTTTTGTTCCCGTAGTCACTTGCACAGCCCAATAGCCGTCATGATCTAAAGTTTTTACTTGAGTTACTTTATTAGGAAGTACTTCTATTACCGTTACAGGAATAGCGGCACCATCCTCAGTAAATACCCGAGTCATTCCAGCCTTTCTTCCAACCAATCCTATTGCCATTGTCTTCGCCTCTTTAAATCTAGACTGCGCGAGTTACCATGCGTAACTACACTAATCTTCTGCATCCACACTGATTTGCACATCAACGCCCGCAGCAAGATCAAGCTTCATCAATGCATCAATGGTCTTATCTGTCGGACGATTAATATCTACAACACGTTTATGCGTTCTCAACTCATATTGGTCTCGCGCATCTTTATCCGCATTGGGTGAAACACAAATCGTGTAGCGCTCAATACGCGTAGGCAAAGGAATAGGGCCACGCACCTGCGCCCCCGTCCGCTTTGCAGTTTCTACAATCTCTCGCGTAGATTTATCTATCAATCGATGATCGAATGATTTCAACCGAATACGAATTCGCTGACTCTTTCTTCCTATTGCCATAGTAAATTACTCGATAACTTTAGAGACAACACCAGCACCCACGGTACGACCGCCTTCACGTATCGCAAACCGCAACCCTTCTTCCA